>CEPZ01088419.1_pt1 | contig 28114 bp, 29 predicted proteins | sample 530461 | NCBI WGS metagenome assembly CEPZ01 (sample SAMEA2620106, study PRJEB7988) | marine metagenome | isolation source: saline water (ENVO:00002010), including
TCATGCCATTATTAGTTATAATACTCTAAATATAAGAGAAGAACAAGAATTTGAAATTAGTGCTGAAAGAAGTTTTGATTTAGATGGCACAATAACTTTTCTTTGGGATTTAGGAGATGGAACAACCTCAACAAAAGAAAAATTAACACACAGTTACAAAAATAAAGGAACTTACAGTGTAACTTTAACTGTAACAGATAATGATAATTTAACAGATTCTCAAACAATTGTATTTAATGTTTTACCTATATTAACAAAACATCATAAATTTGAAATTTCAACTAAATTCAATGATTATCAAAAATATTCACCAGGAGACATTTACAAAACTCATGTAAAAATAAGAAATATAGGAAATAGATATGAAAGATCTCTACAATACAAAATATCTATTACAGAATTAGGAATTGATAGATCTTTAGGTAGATTTAACCTAGATCCTAACCAAATAAAGTGGATTCCTATCAACTTCAAAATTCCTAAAAACACACTAAAAGGTGAATATATAGCAAAAATAAGCTTAAACGGAGAACCATTTGATACTTATGAATATATTACCTTTGGGGTTGAATAACTATATAATACTACCATAAAGTTTATAAATATGTTAGAACCTAAAAATAACAACATTTTATCATAGATATGGGAGGATAAAATAAGATGAAGAAAAACTTATCAGGTACATTAACAATTATTTTTATGATTTTATTAAGCATTAATCTAGTAATGGCAGCTGATTTTTCCATAACAAAAGTAGAAGTTGATGATATTGAAGCTTTTGAAAACGGTGATTCAGTTTTTGTTGAAAGAGGAAAAAATGTAGATATTGAAGTTTTCATAGATGGTAATGGAAGCTCAGATAATGTAAAAGTAAAAGCTTGGGTTGGTGGTTATGAATTTGGAGATATTGAAGATGAATCAAATATCTTTGAAGTTGAAAACAATGTTGATTATAGAAAATCATTAAGATTATTCATTCCAGAAGATTTAGATGCTTCAGATGATTACACATTACATATTGAAGTATTTGATGATGATAATGAAGTTCAAAAAGATTTTGTAATAAGAGTACAAGAAAGAAGACACTTATTAAACATCTTAGATGTTATTCTTAGACCAAGCAAAGTAGAGGCTGGTAGAGCATTATTCACAACAGTAAGAGTAGAAAACTTAGGAGATAAGAAAGAAGAAGATATCTTAGTTAATGTAGCTATTCCTGAATTAGGAGTATCTGCAAGAGATTATATTGATGAATTAATAACTGAAGAAAATACAAATGATGATGATGAAGAAACATCAGCATCTAGTAATGAAATATTCTTAAGGATCCCAGAAGATGCTAAAGAAGGAACTTATACTGTTGAAATTGAAGTAACTTACAACAGAGGACATGACACAGTAACAGAAAAAACTAAAGTTCTTGTTGAAGGTGTTAAAGGATCATCAGTAGAATCAAGTTTAGTTCAAGTTGATGAAGTAAATAAAGATGTAGATCAAGGTGGAAAAGTAACATATAATGTAATGGTTGCTAATATGGCTAGTGAAACAACAACTTATAGATTAAAAGTTGAAGGTGAAAGCTTATGGGCTACTTCATCTATAAGTCCATTATTTGTAACAGCTGAAAAAGACAAAACAGCTGAATTCGATGTAACATTAGACATAAGTGACGATGCAAATCCTGGAAGAAATAACTTTGTTGTTAAAGTATTATCAGGAAACAATGAACTAGTTGAAGAAATTAGTTTAAGTGCTAATGTACAAGATGATGGTATTGGAGCTAAAAAAGCATTAACAATTGTATTTGGAGTTTTAGTAGTATTGTTAATCATCTTAGGTTTAGTTGTTGCTTTCAATAAAATGAGAGAAAGTGATGGTGAACCTGAAGAAGGTGGAACAAACTACTATTAATTTCTTTTTTTTCTTTATTTAAACTTTTAAACTTACAACTTTAGTAATCTCATCCTGCATACTTACCCCATATATTTGTTGTGCTCCACTTATTACAGCATCATTATGTGATATAACAATATATTGTGCATGATCTGAATACTTAGCTATTAAATTATTCAACAATTCAGAGTTAGTTTTATCTAAAGCTGCATCTACTTCATCCATTAAATAAAAACTAGCAGGTTGATGTTCTTGAATAGCAAATATAAAAGCTAAAGCAGCTAATGTTTTTTCTCCACCACTTAAAGATCTTATATCTAAATATTTATTTCCTACTAATTTTACTTTAATATCCATTCCAGCATTAAAAACAGTATCTCTATCTTCTAAATCTAAATGAGCTTCTCCTTTTCTAGATAAATTAAGAAATATCCTTTTAAAATTATTATTTATAACATTAAAGGTTTTCATGAAAATCTCTTTCTTTCTAAAGTCTATTTCTTGAATCATACCTAAAACATCTTGTTTTTCCTCTAATAACTTATCTTTTTTATCAACTAATTTTTTATGTTCTTTACCAACATCTTCATAGACTTCTAAAGCTCTTAAATTAACATTACCTAAATTACTTAATGAAGATTCTGCTTTTTTTATCTCATATTTCAAATCTTCTAAAGATCTACTCTTTTTTATCTTAGCTCCGATAAAACCTTCAAATTCCTTATTTAATCCTTCTAATTCAGCTATAAACTTAGCTTTATCTATACTAATGCTATTTATTCTATGTTCTACTGCTTTAATCTTTTCTTCTTCTCTTAAAACACTACCTTCTTTTTTATTAATCTCTTCATTAATCTTATTTCTCTTACTAAATAAACTCTTAAAATCATTATAGAATTTCTTCTCAACACTTTCTTTTTCTTTTAATTCTTGTTTATCTTTCTTTAATGTATTTCTTAAAGTAATTAACTCTTGAATAAAATCTTGTTTTTCTTTATCACTTTCAATAATAATCTTAGAAATTCTTTCTTTTTCTTGTAAATACATATCATCTAATTGAACATTAATGTTTTTTATGTTTGATTCTAATCCTAAAATTTGTTCTTTAATTCCTTGTCTATCTTTTTCTAATTTATTTAATCCTTGTGTAGCTTTATCATCATATCTAACATTTAATCTAATATCTTTTAATTTAGATACATCTTTTTCATTTTTAGTTAACTCATTATCTAATAATTTGAGTTCTTTATTTTTAGATTTTAACTCATCATTTAATGATTTTTTCCTAGACTTTAATTCATTTAGATCTAAATTTCCAAAAACTTTTTCATATTTCAACAAATCCCCTTCTAAACTAGATCTATTTTCTTTTTGATATATCATCTTATTTTCTATTTCTAATCTTCTTTTATCTAATATATCTACATTTTTCTTTAACTCAGAAACTTCATTATTTAGTTTAGAAATATCTTCTGTAACTTCTTTTTCTTTAAACCCAACACCTTTTCTTCTAAAACCTCCCACCATTGCTCCACTTAATTCAACTAAATCACCTTCTAATGTAACCATTCTTGTTCTTCCAATACCTAATTTTCTAGCAGTTTCTAAGTTATTAACAACTAAAGTATTTCCAAAAACATAACTAAAAACATTATCAAATTTCTCATCATATTTAACTAAATCAATAGCTAACCCAACAACACCATTTTTCTTAGAAATATTTCTATTAACTTCTCTAGCCTTAATCTTATTTAAAGGTAAGAAAGTAACAACTCCTAATTTACTCTCTTTTAGAACTTTAATACATTTAGAAGCTGTAACATCATCTTCAACAACAATACTTTTCATTCTCGAACCAGCTGCAACTTCTAATGCCATTGAATATTTAGAATTAACCTTTCCTAATTCATATACCACACCATGAACTTTAGGATCATTTAAATTTAATATTTTTTTCATAGCAATGCTATCTATTAATCTTTCTTGAATTCCTTCTTGCTTAGCATTTAATCTAAATAATAACTCACTTTTTTGAATTAATAGATTTCTTGAAGTATTTATTTTAGTTTGTAATAATGTTTGTTCATTTGTTTTTTTAGTTAACTCATCATTAATCTTCTTTAAATCTTGTCTTAAATTTTTTATCTTAGAAATATCTTCTTGATTTTCATCTATATTGAAATTATTTAATTCAAAATTAACTTTATCAACCTCTCTTAAAACAGTTTGTTTTTTTTGGAGTAAACTATTATTTTCTTGTTGTAATCTATCAATTCCTTTATCAATATTATTTAATTCTTCTGGATTAATATTATATTTTTTCTTATACTTATTTATTTCTTCTAATAAACTTTTATCCTCTTTAATTAAAGAGTTTTTATTTTGTGATAAAACAGATTTTTCTTTATTTAATGAATTTATTTTTTCTTCAGTATCTTGAATATTTCTTTCTAATTGTTTTTTTCTTGCATCTATTTTTTGAATTTCTTGTGTACAAGTTTCTTCTCTAGAATTATTTTTAACTAAGTTTGTTTTCAAATCTTCTATATCCTTATGTAACTTCTTTTGTTCTACTTCTCCTTTTTCTTCAACTTCATCATTTATATTTTTAATTTCTAATTTCTTCTTTTCATTATACTCTTTTAATTGATTTATTTTTTTATTTATTTTATTTACTTCTGAATTTTGTTCTTTAATTCTTTTCTCTAATTCTTCCTTTTTTGATTGTTTTTCTTTAATTTGTAGATGAATATGTGTAGCCTTATTATCCTTAATTGCATTTTCTAATTCTTTATATTTTAAAGCTTGGTCTCTTTCTTTTTTTAACTCTCTTAAATAAGCTTCTCTCTCAGTTAAAATAATACCTGCCTCATTTAATTTATCATCTACTTTATTTAACTCATTTAATGATTTAGCTTTTTTTTCTTCAAAAATAGAAATTCCAGAAATTTCTTCAATAACCTCTCTCCTATCATCTGGTTTCATTTCCATGAATCTTACTATATCCCCTTGTAACATAATATTGTGTCCATCTGGATCTATATTAGCAGACATTAATAGATCTACAACTTGCTGTCTTGTAACAGTTTTATCATTTAATTTATAAATAGAATTACCATTTTTCCTAACAATTCTAGATAATTTTATTTCCTTTTCATTTACTGAAAAGGTTTTTTTAGAATTATCAAAAACTAAATTTACTTCAGCTTCATTAAAAGGTTTTCCTTTCTTACCTCCATGATAGATTAAATTAGCAGATTTTTCAGCTCTTAAACTCTTAGCAGAACTTTTACCTAGAACAAAACATATGGCATCAGCAACATTAGATTTACCAGATCCATTAGGACCAATAATAACATTATATCCATTTTCAAATAGAAGCTCAGTTCGTTTAGCAAATGACTTAAAACCCTTAGCTACTATGCTTTTAATCAGTGTCATCTTATCCTTATATGTCAGTTATATTTAAAAATGTTATCTTATTTTATACTCGAGAATAAAGGATTAATCTTCACAATTGGAAGATCTAAAAAATTCATTTCTTTATCCATTTATTTTTACCTTTCTTATACATTTTTTTAACTGCAGACCAAGCTACTTTATGGGATGTTTCTTCTCTTGAAGAACCTTTTCTTCTTGAACTAGATGTCTTATATTGTTTCCAAGCATTATTATACACTTCTAAATATATTCTTTGTGCACCTTTTGGAAGATTATCACGAACAGATTTAGGTAAACTTTTTATTATTCTATAAGGCATTTTATCACTAAAATAATATGTATTTAATATTTAAAAATATATAGAATATTAAAACTCCTTCAATTTCTTCTGTCCTTTCTCTTTTTTATGAACTTTCCAAGTACTCCAGGATTTTCTAAATAACTCTGGATGTTTATCCCAATTTTCTTTAACAAATTTTTGAGTTACTTCATTACTAGGATAACCTGGACCAATATTACCATATTTCTTTTCTAATTCTTCAATTTCTCTATCCCTATTTACTTTTGCTATAATAGAAGCAGCTGCAACACAAAAACTTTTACTCTCCATTTTATGTCCAACATTTAACTTAATATTCTTATTTTTTAACAAATTTCTTATATAATCTTCATAAGCTTTTATATTTGGACTAGGAGAATCAACAAAAACTTTATCTGGTCTAATTTTATTAATAATCTCAGCTGTTTTATGAGCTTCTAACCAATTCAAATTTAAATCTTCCTTTTCTAAAAAATGATCAATTTCTTTAGGCTCTACTTTAATAACTTTAACTTTAGCTATTTTTTTAATTTTATCAAATAATTCAAATCTCTTTTTCTTTTGTAATAATTTTGAATCTTTTACCCCTAATTCTTTTAATTTTATTTCTTCAGATTCATCTAAATAAACTCCTGCTATAAATAAACTACCAATTACCGGACCTCTACCTGCTTCATCAATACCTAAAATTAACATCTTAAAATTAATATTAAGCAACAGATTTATAAAAACTTCTTTCCAAATTAAAATTATGAGATTTTCAAATTTAGAAAAAACAGAATTACTAAAAGCATGGATTGCTATTTCAATAGCTTTTGCAATAGTTTTAAGAGGAACTAACCTAGGATTTTTACAAAATTTTATTTTATCTGCTTTAACAGTAGGAGTAGGATTTTTATTACATGAATTAGCTCATAAAATCGTAGCTCAAAAATATGGATGTTGGGCTGAATTTAGATCTTTTGATTCTATGTTATTATTAGCAATTGGAATGAGTTTTCTAGGTTTTGTATTTGCTGCTCCAGGAGCTGTTTTTATTAAAGGGAATGTAACAACAGAAAAAAATGGTAAAATCTCTATAGCAGGTCCAATAACTAATATAATATTAGCTGTTTTATTTTTTATTTTATTACAATTTTTTAATACTGGTTATCTAAATTTAATCTCAACTTATGGTTTTAGAATTAACTCTTGGTTAGCTTTATTTAATATGATTCCAATTTGGAACTTTGATGGTTCTAAAGTTCTAAGATGGAATAAAATATATTATGCTATTGTTGTAATTATAACTTTAATATTTATGGTGATATAAAGAAATTAAGGATATAAAGAAAAAAATAGAGAAGAAAAATTACTCTTCTTCACCTTTATCTTCTTCAGAATCATCAGATTCTTCATCACTTTTTTCTTCAGAATCATCCTTCTTTTCTTCTTCAGAATCATCTTCTTGTTCTTCTTCCTCAGCGTTTTCTTCTGAACTAGCTTCAGTAGATTCTGGTTGAGGTTGTTCTTCACTTGATTCTGCAACTTCTTCTGATCCCTCAGATTCAGTTGGATTTGCTGAACAAATTTCACAAACTTTCTTTCCTTCAATATCTTTTAATTGATCTTCTGGAACTTCTGCTCCGCATTTTTCACAATTACTCATTCTTAACATCCTCCTTAAACTATTAAATTATGGGTAAATTAACATTTTTAAGCTTTATGGTTTTAGAGTTTCATTAAGAATTTAGCGAGAGGAGGATTTGAACCTCCGACCTCCGGGTTATGAGCCCGACGGGCACTCCTGAATAGACATTAAGAGAAAATCTCCCAATTCTGCCCCATCTCGCTAATTCATTAAAATAAAGGTTTATTTTTAAGATTTTCTAATTCAATATATTTATATAATGCTATTATTTACTAAGAATATGAATATAAAGAACCTAAAAACATATGGTTTATCTTTAGCAATCATAATAGTGTTAACTATATTTGTAAATGTGGGAATAGCAACATTTTATCCTCAACCAGATTATGAAGACTGTTTCTTCCCCAGATCTATAATTGAAAAAGAAGATATTAATGATAAAGAATTTGAAGAAAAACAAAAAGAGGCTAAAGAATGTGATGATAAAAATAGAGATGTAAGATCATTTTACAACAGAAATGTTTTCATTATTTTAAGCATTGTTGGAATCATTACAATCGGTATAAGTTTATTATTAACTAATCTTCCTATTGTAAGTGGTTTAATGTATGGTGGGATATTAAACATATTAATGGGAATAATGAGATACTGGTCAAATATGAATGAATATCTAAGATTTATTGTTTCTGGAATAATCTTAATAATTCTAATCTATATTGCATATAAAAAGTTTAAATAAAAACTTTAGTAATGTTTAAAAGTAAATAACATCTAATCTCTACTATGCCGGGATCGCATAATCTGGTATTGCACTAGACTGCTAATCTAGGCCCTCTGGGCATCTGGGTTCAAATCCCAGTCCCGGCGAGATTTTCAAATATTAATCTTACAATAAAAGAATATTAAATATTTTATTATTAACAAGTTTACCGCAAAGTATAAAAACAACTTCTTATCTTTAATCTAATATGACTAAATGTAACAGATGTGGTAATGACTTTAATAACTTCTTCAATGGTATGCATTGGTGTATCTATTGTGGAAAACAATTTTCATATGATGATAATTTATTTGAAGAACAAAAAAACAAAAAAGATATAAAGACTAAGTAATTCATATTTAAAATGGGGCAAGAAGAAGTAAAAAACGTTTTAGAAAAAGCAAAAGATTGGCTATTAAGCAGGGAGATAGCACAAAAAGCTCAGATTTCTTTAGGTTCTGTTCAAGCTTCTTTACAAAGAATGATTAAATGGGGAGAAGTAGAAGCTAAAAAAGCAAGAGAAGTAATAAGAGATCAAACAAGAATTAAAAGTAATAGTGCAGGAATTGCTTATAGATTAAAAGAAGAAGAAACTAGAACTAGAAAAAAATCGAAATAACTTATTCTAATTATTATTGTGGGGATCGCATAATCTGGTAGTGCGCTAGATCATAGAAGTGAATCTCGAATCAGATTGAGATAACTGGTTTCCTTTTGGATATCTGGGTTCAAATCCCAGTCCCCACGTCATTTCTGAAATAACTATAACCAACACATATTTATATAAAATATATATTAAAATCTATATATGTCTTTATTGATAAACATAATTATCCTTATAGTATCTGCAATTGTATTAGCAATCTCAGGTTCAATTTTAGTTAAATCATTATCAAAATTAGCTCGTTTCTTAAGGGTATCAGAATATGTTATAGCTTTTATATTAATGGCATTTGCAACTTCTCTACCAGAATTATTTGTTGGTATAACTTCTGCTATAAATAAAACTTCTGAATTATCTTTAGGAACTGTAATAGGAAGCAATATTGCAAATATCACTTTAGTTATGGGAATTGTAGCATTACTTGGAAGATCAATTAAAATAAAAGAAAAATCAATTGTAAAAGATTCAGTTTACATGTTTATTATTGCATTAATACCTTTATTTTTAATGATAGATAAAACATTATCAAGATTAGATGGTGCAATTTTATTAGTTGTATTTATATTTTACATCTATAAATTATTAAAAAGAAAAGATTCAGTAAATAAAAATCATAAACATACTCCTATACATTATACTGAGTTATTCTTAAATTTAGGTAAATTCCTTGGTTCATTATTACTATTGTTAGTAAGTGCTGAATTTATAGTTAGATATGCACAATTTATCTCAATAGACTTAAACATTCCTACAATATTAATTGGATTATTTTTAGTTGCGATTGGAACTTCACTTCCAGAATTAATATTTGAAACTAAAGCTATTTTAAGTAAACATAAAGAAATGGCATTAGGAAATATCATGGGAAGTGTTGTTGCAAATTCAACAGCTGTTTTAGGAGTAACTGCATTAATCCATCCAATAACAACTGAATTTAGTGTATTCATTATAAGCGCATTATTCATGATAGTATCTATCGCTATTTTTATAACTTTCATCATTAGTCATAACACATTATCTTGGAGAGAAGGGATAGCATTATTAATGTTATACTTATTATTTATTTTTGTAGAATTTTACATTAGAGGATTAACATCTTAAAATAGTAATATTTATATTCTAAAAACATTTATTATTTATGGTGATAGATATGCCTAAACCTAAAAAAACAAAAAAAACTTCTAAAAAGAAAAAAACTAAAAAGAAAAATATTTGCGAATATTGTTAAAAAAGAGGATGAAAAACTAATTTTATTCTTATTCTTAATACTATTAGTTATACCCATAACATTAGCCATGAAGATGAAGAAGAAATTCATGATAAATATGAAAATAATTATTTAAATTATATAACAATTATATCAATTATAGTTATTTTAGTTGTTTTAATCACATCACTATAAAATACTAAAAGAAAAGTTTGATTAGAGAAAAGTATATGCTGCTTGTCTAAGTTGTCATATGAAACATAAAGAAGCTGAAAAAATATGTGATAGAGTTGCTAAAGACATAAAAAAATGGATAAAAGATAAAAGAGTAGTTACCTCAGATCAAATATCTAAAAAAGCTAGTTCATGTATAAGAAAACATAGCAAAAAAGCTGCATTTATTTATGAAACCCATAGAAAGGTTTCTTAGTGATTTATAATCTTCCATCTAATTTTATTAACAACCATTCCTACAATATAAAGCACTACAGCAACTCCTACAATATAAATCCAATCTATTAAACCAATAGCAACTGTCTTAAAAACAGTAGATAAAGGAGTATAAACAACTACTAATTGTAATGCTAATGAAGATAACACTGCTAAAATTAAATATTTATTTGAAAATATTCCTATATGATATTTAGATCTAATCATTTGTAATCTTACTATTTCTAAAACAACCAATGTTGTAAAGGCCATTGTTCTAGCATGTTCTATACTAATATTTAAACCTCTGTAAAATACAAATAAAGTTCCAACTGCAATTAAAACTCCAATAAAAAAGATATTAAATTTCATATCTTTATCTATTATTGGAATATTTTTCTCTCTTGGTTTTTTATTCATAATATTTTTACTAGGAGGATCAACACCTAAAGCTAAAGCTGGCAATCCATCAGTAATTAAATTAATCCATAATATTTGTATAGCAATTAAAGGCAAAGGCCAACCAATTAAACTAGCAATAAATATAACTAAAATTTCACCAAAATTACTAGATAATAAATAATTAACAAACTTTCTTATATTATCAAATATCCCTCTTCCTTCTTCAACTGCATCGACTATACTTGAAAAATTATCATCAACTAAAACCATATCTGAAGCTTCTTTAGAAACATCTGTTCCTTTAATCCCCATTGCTACTCCAATATCTGCTCTTTTTAAGGCAGGAGCATCATTAACTCCATCTCCAGTCATTGCAACAACATTATCTTTCTTTTTTAATGCCCCTATAATATCATTTTTATGACTGGGATTAACTCTTGCAAAAATTCCAATTTTATTAATAACTGTATCTACTTTTTTCTTATCTAATTCTTCACCAGTTAAAACCCCTCCTTCTATACCTAATTGTTTAGCAATTGCAACAGCAGTTAATTTATGATCTCCTGTAACCATAATAACTCTTATTCCTGCTTTTTTACAAATATCAATAGAATCTTTAACTTCTTTTCTTGGAGGATCAATCATTCCTTGTAATCCTACAAAAATTAAATCTTTTTCTTTAGTTGTATTTTCCTTATATGCAAATCCCAATATCCTCAAAGAAGAACTTGCTAACTTATCATTAACTTTTAAAATTTCTTTTTTCTTTTTATTTGTTAAATGTATAGTTCTTCCATTAATCCAAATTTTCTTACAAAGTTTTAATATTTTTTCTGGTGATCCTTTAGCATAAAGAACTTTTTTACTTCCTACTCTATTTATAGTAGACATCATCTTCCTTTCAGAAGTAAAAGGAATTTCATTTAATCTAATAAATTTCTTCTCTAATTTATCTCTATCTAAATTAGCTTTAGCTGCACTAACAATTAAACTAGCTTCAGTGGGATTTCCTATTATTTTTTTATTTACAACAGCATTATTACATAAAGCTCCTATTCTTAATAATAAAGAAAATTTCTTAGGGTCTTTTGAAAACTTTCCTTCTTTTTTATATCCAGATCCTGTAACATTAATAATTTCATTATTAACATATAATTTTGTAACTGTCATTTCATTCATAGTTAATGTTCCTGTTTTATCTGAACATATAACAGAAGTTTCACCTAAAGTTTCAACTGAAGGTAATTTTCTAATCAAAGCATTTCTTTTAATCATTCTTCTAACACCTAAAGCTAAACTTATTGTAACAACAGCTGGCAATCCTTCAGGAATAGCAGCTACAGCTAAAGCTATAGATGTAATGAAAATTTCAATTAATTCACCCCCTTTAAGAACCCCAGTTAAAAAAATAATTGCTGTTATAATAATAGTTAATATTCCTAAAAATTTCCCCAATTTGGCTAATTGTAATTGTAAAGGTGTTTTTTCACCCTCAACTTCTGTTATTTGTTTTGCTATTTTCCCTAATTCTGTATTATTTCCAGTATTGACAACAACAGCTTTTCCTTTACCTCTAACAATGTCTGTTGAAGAAAAAACAATATTTTTCATATCTGCTATTTGAGTTTTTTCTTTTAATTTTTCTAAAGATTTATTTACGGAATTAGATTCTCCTGTTAAAGATGATTCTTGAGTAGCTAAATCTATACTTTCTATTAATCTAGAATCTGCTGAAACTTTATCTCCAGATTCTAATAATATTATATCTCCTGGAACTAATAATTTAGATGATATTTCTTGTATTTTATTATCTCTAATAACTTTAGCTTTTTGGGATGTTAATTTTTTTAAAGCTTTTATTGATTTCTCAGCTCTATATTCTTGAATAAAACCTAAAACAGCATTTAACACTAAAATAATACCTATAACTACAGCATCTAAGACTTCTCCTACAAAAAAAGAAACAATTAAAGCAACAATTAAGATTCCTACAACAAAACTCTTAAATTGATTAATAAAAATAACTAAAGGAAAAATTCCTTTTTTTTCTTCTATCTCATTATAACCATATTGTGTTATTCTTTTATCTATTTCTGCTTTAGATAATCCATTTTTATTTGTATTTAATGACTTCAATACATCAGTAATGTCTTTATTGTGAAAACTCATCTACGGTTTTACCTCTTCTACAATCAACACACAAACCATCTTTATAATGGTCTTTACACACTAATGTTCCACACAAACCACAGTTATCTATAGCTACTTTATTTTTACAGATCATACATAGTGCTTTTTTCATAAATTATCAGAGTTAATTAAATATAAAAAATTTATTAATAGAAATCATATAAATAAAATAAAAAGAAAGAAAAGATTAAAAGTATTTCTTAATCTTTTTTATGTAATCTGATGCATCTTTCTTGCCACCTAGACCAAAGCTAAGTCCTATTGCTAAGGATATTCCTGCCAACACTATTAAGAATCCCACTCTTAAGATTCCTACTTCAACTCCTATTTGCTCTAATCCAATAACAATCGCGATGAAAGTTATTACTCCTTTTACAATTCCACTAGCAAACCTAGATCCTTTAACTCTGCCATACTCCTCAATCTTTGACCCAATATAGTGTGCTAACCATAAACCAAATAACACAACTAATACACCAAAAATTACTCCTGGTATCCAACTAACGAATCTTAATATAACATCACTCAACACACCTAATCTAAGTTGATCAGCTGCTGATCCTAAGAACACTAAAAATATTAACCATTTAACAACTTCTCCTAATAAAGAAGAAACATTAACATGTCCAACAGATTTTGTTAACTTTGCTTTTGATACTTGTCTATCAAGACCTGCTCTTTGTAAAATAATTTTAACAGCATGTCCAAGAACAAATGCGATAATATAACCAATAATCAAAATTATTATTGCAAGAATTATTCCAGGTATAACATCAACAAATCTTAACCATAAATTAACAAGAGGATTAATAATAGCTTCTCCAGCACTAAATACAATAGGCAATATAAACACCTCCCTTTTTTTGTATTTTTCCCATCATAAATTATCTAATATATCTAACATAATCTTACCTTTATAAAAGTTGTGTTTTATTGTTATCATTTCAATATAGAAACAAAAAAAGATAGGTTCTATTCCTTAAAATAAAAGATAATTTTATATATTCATACAATTAAGTTTTGAGATGGTAGAAACAAAAAAAATAGATGTTTTTCTTAAGGATGGAACACCTTTAGGAACTATAATGCAAAATGGATTAGAACATAATATTTTAATTATGAAAACTCCTGATAGAGAAGATCCAAATATAATGGGAAATTTAACAAGACTAACCAAATTTCTTGGTTCAGAACAAGATGAAGAGGTAATAACAGAAACAGATAAAGCTTCACAAATTATGACTTATGGTGAGGTTAGAGAAATGTATTTGAAAGACATTACTATACATACATCTGAAGAATCCTATCAAGCCTCACAAGAATACCTCACAAAGGAAACAACCCAAAACTTTTTATAAAATAATTTAAATTATTATTCTAATGGCTATAATAAATAATTTCTTAGTAGGATTAGTTTCCTTTACAGGATTAATATTTGGAACATTTATAGCACAACTTGTAAAAGAAGAATTAAAACCAGGCCATAAATACTTTATAGCATTTAAAGATCTTTTACTACTTATAATTATAGGAATTTTACTTTATTATTCCAGAAATAATTTTTTATTTTTAATTATTGGTTTAGTTTTAGGATTGTTATTAGGAAGATCTCTTAAAAATTTATATTTTTACTTAGGATTAGGAATGGCCTCTAGCTTTTTTCTATTTAAAGAAATATTAATGGGATCATTAATATTCCTAACTGGTTTACCTCATGGAACTTTAATTTCTAATTTAAAGAAAAAAGAACTTAAAAATTATGTAATCAAAAGCTTAATATTCTTTTTGATTCCCTTTATATCATTAATATTTAATATAAATACAGGAGTATATCCAGGATTAATGATTGGGGGATTAATATATCACTTAAAATGGCCTTATTCTTAATTAGCATAGGTTTATCTGATAAAAAAGATATGAGCCTAAAAGCTATTGAAACAATAAAAAAATGTAATAAATTATACATAGAAAGATACACTAATTACTATAAAACATCAAATAAAGAACTTTCTGAATTTTTAAAAAAAGAAGTTATAGAACTAAAAAGAAATGATATTGAAAATAATTCTAATAAAATCATTAAAGAAGCTAAAAACAAAAAAATAGGAATTTTAATTCCAGGAGATGCATTATCTGCAACAACACATTCTTCATTAATCTTAGAATCTAAAGAAAAGAAAATAAAAACAAATATAATTCATGGTTCATCTATCCTAACTTCAGTTGGAGAAACAGGATTATCATTATATAAGTTTGGAAAAACAGCATCTATTCCATTTGATAATGAAAAAATAGAAACACCTTATCAAATATTAAAAGAAAATAAAAACTCACATACATTATTTTTATTAGATATAAAAGATAAAAAATATATGAACATTAAAGAAGCATTATCTTATTTATTATCTTTAGAAAAAAAGAAGAAAAATAATTTAATAAATGAAGATACATTATGTGTTGCTTGTTGTGCTTTAGGTTCTAATGAACAAGAAATAAAATCTGGAAAAGTAAAAGAGATATTAAAAATAAATTTTAAAAAATATCCTCAATGTTTAATAATTCCAACAAAATTACATTTTTATGAAGAAGAAATGTTAAACTGTTTTAAATAAAATTAATTAGCCTTAAACCCCATTAAAGATTCTCTTTTAGTTTCAATAACATCTCCTTTATTAGCATCTACTTTAATATTTAGTATATTAAAACTATTTGTTAAATATGTTAAATTCCATACTTCTTTATCATTTAAAACTTGTAGAATAACTATTGTTTTATTCTCTGTTTCACCATGTTTCTTTTTTATTTTATTACATATTTTCATTAACTCTTCAAAATTAATTTTGACTTTAGTTAATCTTAATTTACTAATTTGTTTACTTTTAGAAAGCACTTCTCCAGAATCATAAATTTTTATTCCATTATCCAATTCAAATGGAGTCACTCTTTTATCATTAGGATTATAAAAATCTATTTGCCATTTTGCATTATCTAATTTATCATAAATCATAAATCCAGCTGTTAAATAAGAATCTGGAAATTTACTTTTATAAGATTTAAATTCTTTTGATTCTTCAATTTTTTTAATTGAATTTTTAAGTTCATCTAGCATTATTTCTTATCCTCTAATTCCTTCAACAAATCCTTAACAAAATTATTTAATTTCACTTTATATTTAGTTTTATTACTTCTATCTCTAACAGCTAAAGATTTACTTTTAACTTCTTTATCCCCAATAATCACAATATAATTTGATTTTAATTTATATGCATGTAAAATTTTCTTAGATATTGTTTCAGATCTATCATCTAATTCTACTCTAAAATTATTTTCTTCTAATTGTTTCTTTACTTCTTTAGCAAATTTATTATTTTTATCTGTAATGCTTAAAATCTTAATTTGTAAAGGATTTAACCATAATGGAAATTTTCCTTTATAATATTCTATTAAAAGTGCTAAAAATCTCTCATGTGTAGATAAAGGCGCTCGATGTATAACAAAAACTTCATTATTTTGATTCCCTTCTTTATCAAAATATCTTAAATTAAACCTAGATTTAGCAGAAAAATCTAATTGAATTGTAGATAATGTTTCTTCTCTTCCATAAACATTCTTAAATTGAATATCTATCTTAGGACCATAAAAAGCAGCTTCATCTTTTGCTTCTTTAAATTTAACTTTTAATTTTTTTAATACAGCTCTTAATTGATTCTCACAATCTTTCCAATTTTTTGGTTCATCAATATATTTCTCTCTATTACTAGAATCTCCCAAAGATAATCTAAAATAATAATCTTTTAATCCAAATATCTTATAGTAATTTTTAACCAAATTAATAACTTTTTCAACTTCTTCCTTAATCTGATCTTTAGTACAATAGATATGAGCATCATTCATAGATAACATCCTAACTCTTAACAACCCTGTTAATGTTCCAGATAATTCATTCCTATAACAAGTTCCATATTCTGCTATTCTTAATGGTAAATCTCTATAACTTCTTATTTCATGATTAAAAACTAAATGATGAAAAGGACAATTCATTGCTTTTAAATAATAGACTCCATCATCCATTTCCATACTTGGATACATAGTATCTTCAAAATGTGGTAAATGTCCGGAAGTTTCAAACAATTCTTTTTTTCCTAAATGCGGAGTTGAAACTCTTAAATAACCTTCCTTATTTTCCATATCAACAGCTAAATTTTCTATTTTATTTTTAATGAATTCCCCTTTAGGCAACCATAAAGGTAAACCTTTTCCTACTAACTCATTTATTGTAAATATTTCTAATTCTTTTCCTAATTTAACATGATTATATTTTTCAGCCTCTTCTAAAACTTTTAAATAAACTCTCAATTCTTTTGAAGAATCAAAAGCAGTTGCATAAATCCTAGTTAACATTTTATTTTTAGAATCACCTTTCCAATACGCACCAGCAATTCTTAATAATTTAAAAGCTTTAATTTCCTTAGAAAAATCAACATGTGGTCCTTTACATAAATCAATAAAATCTCCAGATTGATAAACTGTTATTTCTTTATCATCTAAATCTTTTAACAATTCTAATTTATACTGTTGATCTTTAAACAATTTTTGAGCTTCTTTCCTTGAAACTTTTCTAAATTTAAATTTATGATTTTGTTTAATAAATTCTTCCATCACTTTTTCTACTTTAGGAAAATCATCTTCTTTAATACTTAAATTATCAAAATCATAGTAAAATCCTTCTTCTATTACTGGACCCATACATAATTTAATTTTAGGATATAACTTTTTAATAGCATAAGCTAATACATGACTTGTAGAATGTCTTATTTTCTCTAAATTCATAAAATCATTATATATCTTTGATATAAAAATCTTTTGAGTTTTATTTTAGAAAATAGTAATTGTAAATGGGGAAATGTAATTGATAAATCCTTATAAATTCTAAATTAACAAAAATAAAAATAATCATGATATTTGACATAGAATGTCCTAAACCAGCTTATGATAGATTAGTAGAATCTGAATTAGCAAAAAAAAATTTAGATAATCGTGAAAAAATACAAGATTTATTTTTAGCTAGATCACCAGATTATGATGAAAGAGCTCAAGAAATTTTTAGAGATGCTGAGAAAAAAGCATTTCATCGTAATGGCAGATTAACTGATAAAGTTCAATTATACAAAGATTTGCATACATTAGATAAAGAAGATCTACTAATGAAATTCCCTAGTCTATTAGCTTTTATTGTTCTTCATGAAGAAGTATTACATCCCGAGAAATTTGGATTTATAAGTAGAAGACAATTAGAAGAATCTATTGCAAGTTTTTGTTTTGGAGAAAAACCAATAATAAATGGTTGGGAATCATCTTATTCTTGGAGATCTGTAAATCATAAAAATACTTTATCAAATGGTAATCATGGAGACTTATTTCTTTCTCAAATTAATGTTTCAGGAAAAGCATGGAAAGATTTATTAGATCAAGAACATCTATACATTTTTAAAGATACATCAAAAGACACTAAGATAATTCCAAGCAATGATACTGCTTGGAATGAATTTTTATTTACAAATTTACTTTATGCTCAACATTTAGGGATGAATACAATGTATGAAATAGTTAATTGGCAAGATGTCCTTAAAGAAGTAGGATCTGTAGGAACTATTACTGCAGAATCTATGTTTGGTGAAACTAATTGGAAAATGAGTTTGGACTTATTAAGAGAAAGTCCTTTATTAATCAATGGTCAATATCTAGAAAGACTTCCTTTGTCCATCTCTTCTAGTGAAATTTGTTATTTTCCTTATGTATCTAATAGACAACTAATGTATTTGAAAAAAGATGATGAAGGAGAAATAATCCCTTTTAAAAAAGGTCATCTAGCTGAAGAAAGATTTAGTCATCATATAAATTACAGTGAAGAAGATCTCCCAGATTTATTAAAAGGAACTTATAGATTATTTGCAAGAGACCGAAGAATGTTACCTAAAATAATGAACATGTTTCTATCAGAAAATTAAAATTATTTTATTTCATCGTAAACTATATATAGAAGAGATGATTAAAAAACAATATGAGAAAAGGGGCAATTTTATTATTCTTAATTTTACTACTAATTCCATCAGTATCTGCTACAATAAATATCGTAGGACCTCAAAAAAATGTATTTAATTTAGGTGATGAAATCACTATTTCTGGTTATTTATTAAGAGATGAATCATTTACTGGATTTCTTAAATTAGAATTAATTTGTGGAGAGAATAAATCTCAACTTCCTTTAACTTCTATATCATTAATTGAAAATGAAAGATCTTTATTTCCTGAAGATTTTACAATACCAAAAATAACTATAAGAAATTCATTAATTGGAACTTGTAATTTAGAAGCATCTCTAATACAAGGTTCTGAAACAATAGAAACAATAACATCTTCTGATTTTATTATATCTCAAACTTTAGAAGGAAATTTTCAATTAGATAAATCAAAAATTCAAGTAGGAGAAGTTTTAATAATAGATGGTAATGTGTTTAAATTAGATGGAAAACCAACAGATGGTTCTGCTGAGATATATTTTGAAAATAATGATACAAAATTCTTAATAGATATTATAAATTTTCAAGATGGATCATTTGAATATAAATATACTTCAACAGCACTTCCTTCAGGAACATTTGATATAGACATAACAATAAATGATGTTTTTAACAATAAAGAAGAATTTGATAATGTTGCATCTTTTATTTTAATAAGTGATTTATTAGTTACAGCTAAAGCAGTAAAATCATCTATAAGACCAGGAGAAACATTAAAACTTAGTGGAGAGGTAAAAAATATTTTACAAGAATTAATAGAAGAAGGAGTAATTAAATTTACTTTTGATGGTTCATCATATAAAGTTGATGTAAAAGATGGTAAATTTGAAAAGGAAATTGAAACAGGCAACACAATCACTTCTGGAAAACATTCTATTTTAATAAACGCTGAAGATAAATTAGGAAATAAAGGTTCTAATAGATTTGATATAACAATAAATCCAATAAATGAAAATGTAGAAGGAAAAATAGAAAAAGATATTTACAAACCAAATGATGTTGTTTTTATAACTCCTTTAGTTTATGATCAATCTGACGCTATTATAGAAGAAGATGTCACTATTGAAATTATAAATCCTAAAAAAGAACAAATATTCTTAGAAGTAACAAAATCAAATAAAAAAATTGCATATAATCTTGGACAATTTGCACTTCCAGGAACTTATAAAGTTACAATATCAACAAACGAACTAGATAATGATCATACATTTGAAGTTGAATCAGTTATTGGTGTGGATATTTCTTTAGAAAATCAAACAATAAAAGTTCATAACATAGGAAATGTAGAATATACAAAACCAATTAAAGTTGATTTAAATGAATTTACAATTATTAGAAGAGTTAATCTTCAACCTAATTTAGTAGAAGAAATTAAATTAGATGAAGAAGTTCCTACAAATAAATATAATATAATAGTAACTTCTGGTGAAATTAAAAAAGCATTTAACGATATTAGTATAACCGGAAAACCAAAAAAATCTTTTAATGGAATATATATTTTCTTAATAACAGTTTTATTAATTTTATTCACTTACATAACAATCAAAAAGAAAAAGAAGAATTTTAAATTTAAGATAGAAAAATCAAAACACAAACATTCAGTAAAAAAAGAAAAGAAAGTAGAAAAAGAAAAACCAGGGAAAAATAAATTTGGAATGTCTAATAAAGATGATTTAAAAGATTTTAGAAAAAGAATAGTCAAAGAAATAAAAAAAACAGAAGAAAAATCAAAAGGTAAAAAAGGTGAAGGTAATTTATTTGGTATGTTTGATTGAATATTATAGTAAAGTTTAAAAATTAGAAATCTGCTTTTTTTGGATGAAAATCGTTCCTAAAGTATGGGGAGAAGAACATTGGATTGTAAATAATAATAAATACTGTGGTAAAAAATTAATTCTTAAAAAAGGTCATAGATGTAGTTTACACCATCATAAAATAAAAGAAGAAACATTTTATCTCCAAATGGGAAAAGTATTAATGGAAATTGAAGACAAAAAATGGATAATGCAAAAAGGAGATGTTCAACATATTAAACCGAAAGAATTGCATAGATTTACTGGATTGGAAGATTCTGAAATAATGGAATTTTCTACACAACATGATGATAATGATTCATATAGAAAAACTCAAAGTGAGAAAATAGATTTAGCTTCTTTAGAAATATGAAAGAAAGATTATTAAAAATAGTTGAAAAATTTAAAGAAAAAACAATTCTAGTAGTTGGAGATATAATCTTAGATAAATATGTGATGGGTAATGTAGAAAGAACTTCTCCAGAAGCTCCAATTCCAATAGTAGAAGTAAAAAAAGAAAATTTTGTTCCTGGTGGTGCAGGAAACGCAGCAAATAACTTATCATCTTTAGGAGCTAAAGTTTATTTATCTGGAGTTATAGGAGATGACATTTATGGTGAAGTATTAATTAAAATATTACAAAACTTAAACATAAAAACAGATTTAATAATAAAAGACTTAAATAAAAGAACAATAGTAAAAGAAAGAGTAGTAGCACAAAATCAACAATTAGTAAGAGTAGATTATGAGAATAAAGAAAAAATTAATGATCTTACTGAAAATAATATACTAAATAATGTAAGAAGTATCATCACTAATATTGATGGAATAGTAGTTTCTGATTATGGTAAAGGATTAATAACAAAAAAATTAATGGATAATATAATAACTTTATGTAAAGAACATAATAAAATCATTGTAGTTGATCCTAAACCAGAAAACAAAGATTTCTATTATGGTGTTAACTTGATCACACCTAATTATTTAGAATCTACAATGATGACTAATATTTTTGGTAATGAAGAAGAAAATCTTAATATCATTGGAGAGAAATTAAAAGAAATTTCAAAATCTGTATTAATCACAAGAGGTTCAAAAGGAATGACTTTATTTGATGATGATATAAAATATTTTCCAACTAAAGCTAAAGGAGTTTATGATGTTTCTGGAGCAGGAGATTCTGTTGTAACTACAATAACTTTATCTTTAACATGTGGAGCAGCTATGGAAGAAGCTGTTACTATAGCTAACTATGTAGCAGGAATTGTAGTAAGTAAATTTGGAACCTCTACAACAAATATATTAGAAATTGAAGAAGCTATAGAAGAGAAAAATAAAATTAAAACAAGAGAAACAATTACTAAAACAGTTAATGAATTAAAAAAACAAAATAAAAAAATAGTTACTATAAATGGTAGTTTTGATGTCTTACATAGAGGACATCTTCATATTTTAGAAGAAGCAAAAAAACAAGGAGATATATTAATTATTGGATTAAATAGTGATTCTTCTGTTAAAGAATGGAGAAAATCAATCGGTGATCAAAATTGGGAGAACAGACCAATAAATGATGAAAAACACAGAGCAGAATTATTAAGTGGATTATCTTGTGTTGATTATATAACTATTTTTGATGAAACAACATGTATAGAATTTATAGAATCTATTAAGCCGAATGTTCATGTTAACGGCTCTGAATATGGTAAAGATTGTATTGAAGCTGAAACAGTAAAAAAACATAATGGAATTATCCACATAGTAGAAGATATAGAAAAAGATAAATTATCAAGTTCTTCAATAATTAAAAAAATGAAAAATGAATAGTTAAACTTATATATTTACATAGATAATAATTTTATTATGTTAAAATACTTAAAAACAGATCAAAAACCATTATTTTTAATATTATTATTAATCATATTAATAGTATCTTACATAATAATCAAACCATTTATCATTGCAATATTAGCAAGTATTGTTCTTGCATATACTTTTTATCCACTATATAAAAAATCTAGCAAAATAATTAAGAATAAATCTTTGAGATCAATTATTCTACTATTAATTATAATGGGAGTATTATTAACATTAACATTCTTTATATTAAATTTATTAATCAATGAATCCGTTAGTTTATTCCACACACTAAGAAATGTTGAACTCTCAAATATATTTGATCCTTTAAGAAACTTATTTGGTGAAAATGTTGATTTAGGTTTATATATTCAAGAAACAGTAAATAAAGGTTTAAATCTTATATTAACTTCTTTATCGGATTTAGCATTTACTATACCTCAAAAAGCAGTTAGTTTATTTATCATATTATTTATGATGTATTATTTATTCAAAGAAGGTCCTTCCATGATAGAAAAAACAATGGAAAATCTTCCATTAAAAAAACAACATAAAGAAACTATATTAAATAAATTAGATAGTGTTATGAAAGCAACTATTTATGGAACTATTGTTACTGCCATAATTCAAGGAGCAATTGGAACATTAGGTTTAATTATTTTCGATGTAAAATCCCCTATAGTTTGGGGACTAGTTATGACTGTTGTATCTATGTTACCCTATTTAGGAGCATCAATCGTTTGGGTTCCTGCTGCATTAATCAAAATCTTCAATAACGATTTATTCAACGGTTTAGGTTTAGCAATATATGGAATATTAATAATAAGTTTAATAGATAATTTAGTAAAACCAAAGATAATAAGTCAAAAAACAAAAATACATCCAATAACTGTTTTATTAGGAGTTATTGGAGGAATTCAATTATTTGGATTTATAGGAATATTTCTAGGTCCTGTAATACTAAGTTTAATTGTAGCATTATTTGAAATTTATCTTACAGAGATTAAACAAAGTAAAAATGAACATTAAAGAAAAAATAAGAACAATTGCAGATTTTCCAAAAAAAGGAATAATGTTTAGAGATGTAACTACATTATTAAAAGATCCTGAAGGATTTAATCACGTAATTAATTTATTTGTTGAAAGATATAAAGATAAAGATATTGATTATATTATTGGAATAGAGAGCAGAGGATTTATTTTAGGAGGAGCCATAGCCCATCAATTAAAAAAAGGTTTTATCCCAATAAGAAAACCTGGAAAACTTCCACATAATGTTGATTCTATTGAGTATGAATTAGAATATGGAATAGATAAATTAGAAATTCATTTAGATGCATTAAAAGAAGATGATAAAGTTATTCTAATAGATGACTTAATTGCAACAGCGGGAACAGCAAAAGCAGCTATTGAATTAATAGAAAAAAGAAAAGCTAAAATAGAAGAATGTGGATTTGTAATGGAACTTCCAGATTTAAAAGGTAGAGAAAAATTAAATGGTTATCCTATTTACTCAATAGTTAAATTTGAAGGACATTAATTATATAATTAATAGATAAAAAACCTTTTAAACCAACTTTTTTCTTATTTCTCATGTTGGTGTTGGTTACGGGAGGAGCAGGGTATATTGGATCTCATACTGTTAAAGAGCTTGTTAAAGAACATGATGTTATAATTTATGACAACTTAACAACAGGACATAAAAAACTTATTGATTCAAAAGCTAATTTTATTGAAGGAGATTTATCAGATTACGAAAAACTTAATCAAATCTTTAAAGAACATAAGATAGATGCTGTTATTCATTTCTCAGCTTATAGTTTAGTGGGTGAATCTATTAAAGACCCAATTAAATATTATCAAAATAACGTAGTTAATTCTTTAAATCTATTAAAAGCAATGGTTGAAAATAATGTAAATAAATTAATTTTCTCATCTTCAGCTGCTATATATGGAACTCCTAAAGAACTACCAATTAAAGAAAGTCATCCATTAAATCCTATAAATCCTTATGGTGAAACAAAAATGATTTTTGAAAGATTATTAAGATATTTTGATAGAAGTTTTAATTTAAAATCTATATCATTAAGGTATTTTAATGTTGCAGGAGCTTCTCCTTTAGAAGATATAGGAGAAAATCATGAAAATGAAACCCACTTAATCCCATCAATATTAGAAACTGCTTTAGGAAAAAGAAATAATATAAAGATTTTTGGTAATGATTACAATACAAATGATGGAACCTGTATAAGAGATTTTGTTCATGTTGTTGATATAGCTAAAGCACATATTCTAGCTTTAAATTATTTAAATAAAAATATGGAAACTAAATCTTATAATATCGGCTCTAAAAATGGTTATAGTGTAAAAGAAATTATTGATTTATGTAAAGAAATAACTAAAAAAAATATTGAAGTTATTAATGAAGATAGAAGAGAAGGAGATCCTAGTGTTTTAATTGCTGATTCATCAAGATTTAAAGAAGAAATTGGATGGAAAGAACAATATGATATTAAAGATATGATTCAACATGCATGGAATTGGCATAAATCACAAGAAAATTAACGTCTTTTTTTCTTTAAAAATTTCGCTAATTTAGCATCCATATCTAAAATCCTTCTTTCTAAAATAAAGATTCTTCTTAAACCATAAATCATTCCAGCAACTGCTCCTAGTAAAACATAAAGTAATAAAATAATCTGTTGTTCAATTGGCATTATATCACCTCTTAAAAATATATATCATTAGTTAATATAAAAAGGTTGTGTTATTCTTTTCGTTTTAGAATTCTTTCTAATGTTTTTTTTTCTAATATTGGAGATTGATTTCCTCTATACTCAAATTTAACTTTTTTAGCAGTTTGCGTCTCAGAATCAACAACTAAATCATTAGGGAAAAAATCAGGAACTCTTACAAGATAAGCAAAAAAAGTTTTTTCTTTTTGATGGTCATTTAATCCCCTAGCAGCTCTTTTAGTAACTAATATAGAAACTGGTTTACCTTCTTCTCTTTCATATTCCTCTATTGTTTTAGGCATTCTGGCCTGAACACCATAGAAGATTTGACCTTGATAAACTCCTGTATGCATATATGCAGAAAATGAACCTACTTTATAGGCTAGTTTTTTTTTATCTACAATTTTTTTATCAACCATTTTTTCATTTAAAAAATATTAGTTTATAAACTTTACTTATTTAACAACTTCTCAGCAATAGAAGCAAATGCAGGTCTTGTTATAAATACTCCAATACTTACACCAATTATAGTTATAACCGCAAATCCTCTTACTAATCCTGCTCCAGCATTCCATAATGGAATCATAGCTACAACAGTAGTAGCATAAGCAGTCATGATAATAAAGAAAGCCCTTTTTATTCTTTCATTCCAATTTATTTCTTCAATTTTACCTTTAATAATTTCATCAGCTAATATTATTTGATCATCTACTCCTGTTCCAACAGCAGCAATTATTCCTGCAATAGCAACTAAATCTAAATTCCATTTAATTAAAGCAGCAATTCCTAGAATAATAATAATCTCACTAACAGTATTTATAATCATAGGAATCATAATTTTAAAATTTCTATATCTAATATAGATAACCAAAGCAATTGCAACAATAGCAGATAATGCAACTAAAAATGCATTTTTAATAAATTCATTACCTAAAATAGGAGAAATAGAATCTAATTTTAAAATCTCAATTTTAAATGGTAATGACCCAGTAACCAACACTGTTTGTAATTCATTCATAGATAATAAAGCATCATTTAAAGCTAATTCTTGATTATCTCCAAAACCAGGACCACTAATTACTATTTGATTAGTCTCTAATCCTTTTAATCCAGCACTTATTTGTAAGCTATTAACTAAAATATCATCTAAATATAAATCTAAAGGTTGATCTAATCTTCCTCCAGAATCATCTTGAATAACTTCTAACTTAGATGTAACTTCAGCATGTTTTTTAGTCGCTTCAGGACTTAAATTAATCTGAAATTGAAACACACATTGCCATTGTCCATTAAAATCATTACATCTAGAAACTCCAGAACAAGAACCATCATCTCTACATACAAAAGGAATATCTTTATTTCCTCCAACAAAAACAATATCTTCTCCAATTTTAGCTTCAAATTTTCCTTGTTGAGATATAATAGATTTTACCTCATCAGATCCAACTCCAGAAATCTCAATTAATACTAACTTTTCATCACTTACATCTGCAGACCTTATTCTTATATCTGATAAACCATAAACATTTAATCTCTTTTCCATAACTTCAATTAAATTTTCAATATCTTGATCTGTAACTAGATTATCTGAAATTGGTTTAATTAAAACTCTTGTTCCTCCTTCTAATTCTAAACCTTTTTTTAAATTAGTTGTACTTACTTTAGAAACTGAAATCTTCGGTGCTGTGTTTGTTAGATAACTATAACTTCCTTTATCTGTCAATATAGATATACTTTGTTGAGGAAATAAATCCTCTATTACTTTATTAAAGTCATCTAAGTTATTTATATTTTGATTATTAATTTTAAGAATTTTCTCACCAATATTTAAAACTGGATCTTTAACAGAAACTATTGTAAGATTATTTTGTATAAACTTTATATTATCAGTTACACTATATTCATACTTAGAAACATTTGTCTCTAGAATAATTTCTTTAGAATCTATTTCTAAATAAGTTACAGAATTTTTATAATCAATTAAATTTTTTATCTCAACATTATTAATTGATTTTATTACTTCTCCAGAACTCAAACCTTGTTGATATTCTACTGAACCTAAAGCAACATTTGTTATTTCAATTCCTTCAACATCTAACTTAGGATTAATTAAAAAAATAGATAACAATACTGCAATCACTAATATCCATATCCTTACTGTAAAAAATTTAGCCATTTTCTTTTCTCTTTATATATCTCATTAATAAACCTGCATTAAAACAATAAGTAACAATAATATCAACAAACAATCCTATAACTAAAATTAAGAACATTTGTTTTAATACAAATGATGTAGAAACAAAGTATCCTAAGGATAACGCAATTATGGTAGTAAATGTCATTGTTAATCCTGTTTTTATAGAACTCATTAATCTATTATCTAAAGAATCATCTTTTCTTTTCAATAACCTAGTCGTTAATAAAACATCAGTATCAATAGAATAACCTATTAATAATAATATAGCAGCAATTCCTGCTGTAGATAATCTTAAATTAATAAAATTGATTATCCCAATAGTTATTAACATATCTGCAAAAGCAGAAAATATCACTCCAAATGAAGGTATAAAAGTTCTAAAAGTTATTACAATTACTATTGCCATTAATACAAAAGCAGTTATTACAGCTATAGACATTTGTTTAAAAAAAGCTTCTCCTAAAGAAGGTCCTGTTTCTTCTATTGAATAATTTTGACTATTTAATTTTATATTAGTTAT
>CEPZ01031182.1_pt1 | contig 27976 bp, 40 predicted proteins | sample 530461 | NCBI WGS metagenome assembly CEPZ01 (sample SAMEA2620106, study PRJEB7988) | marine metagenome | isolation source: saline water (ENVO:00002010), including
ACTTTGTAAAAAGAAACTAACAGGGCTTAAACAGAAAATCCTTGCAGAATTTTCCCAAATTTTTCCTTTGGAAAAACTCTCGAGGTCACTACATTCCGCTCGAGCCCCTCAGGTTGTTTAAGCCAGATGTTCAAGTCTTACTCAGCCTAATTAATTCTAACCAATCTTTCATACAAATAGAATAATTCACAAACTTAAAAAGCTATCCACCAACCGTTAAAGTAACAATGCATTCAATCAGAAACATTTTTATACTTTCTTAATTTTTTTATGTCATGGTGTTAGGAACTGAACTTTTTTCTAGAACAGGAATTTTAATTGTTTCTGCTATTATAATACTTGTATGGATTTTAATAGAATTTAAAAGATTTAGGCACAAAATTTTTGCAATATTTTTAATGGTTTTGATAGTGTTTTTATATTTAGGAGGTGTTGTTGTTTTCCAAGATAAAACTATTGACTTTTCTTCATATTCAGGAATTATGGATGCTACAAAAATTTATTTTTCTTGGCTTGGATCTATTTTTGGAAATTTTAAGACAATGACAGCGGGAGCAATACAATTGGATTGGAAAGGTGTTAATGAGACTGCGATAACATAGGCAATATTTAAAAACTTTAATTCATTTGAAATTTAAATGGTGAAAAAGAAAGTAAAAAAATCCAAAGCGAAAACTTCTTCAAGAAAAACAAAAAGGGTTGTCAGCAAAAAATCTATGAGTAAACTGGGAAAAATTGTTTCTTTTGAAAGAAAAATTAAATTAGTTTCAAGGAATTTAATCTTATTTGTAATTTTATCTGTTTTGTCTTTTGGATTAATGTATACTTTTAATGATGAGATTCTTGTTAGTTTTTTCTGGATGGTTTCATTAATTACAGGGTTTGTAGCTGTTGCATTCTTGATAGTTTATCTTACTCTTCATTTTATGAAAGGATTTAAGAAATAAAAGTTTAAATACTGTTTTTTAATGTTTTTTATTATGGGAAAATATGATTTGGATATGAGAGAATTTACTCAATCCCCTCCTGATTATGTAGGAATAGGGGGTTGGAGAGATGAACCATGCGGTGTTGATGAATTAGTAGGACCTTTTGATGAAACAGAAAGAGTTCTTTGTTCTTATGATAATAGATGTATTGAAGAATCTTCAAATGAAGGTAAAAGAGGAAGTTTGATTACAAACTTAGGAAAACAAGGGCTTTTAGCTGAATAAAATTATTTCTTAAATTTTTTAAACTACTTTTCTATTTAGAATTAATGCCTAGGTAGCTCAGTTTCGGTAGAGCACTTCGTTGGTAACGAAGAGGTCGTGAGTTCGAATCTCATCCTAGGCTTTCAACCAAAAATGTAGAGGTCTGAGTTCCAATCTCAGTTGAGGCTTATTTTCTAAGAAAATTCATTTTTTCTTTCAACAATTTTGAATATTCTTTTTCGTTTTCTTTTTGCCTGGACATTCTTTCTTCATATTTATTCATAAGTTCCTTGAATTCCTTCTTTGATAATCCACCATCTTTATAATATCTTTTCTCGGTTTCTTTTTGCATTAATGATATTTTTTTCTGCTCCATTTCCGCGATTTTTAATTTTCTGTTAATCCAAGATATCTCAAACGTAGGTCTATAAATGAAAAATACCGCTATTAAGAATATAATAATAGCCCACCAAAATTTTTTAATTCCTTCCTGCAAATAAGCCAGTAAATTTTCGACAACAGACTTTTTTATTACAAAAAGTGTTTGTTCTGATATTCCTATATTCTTTTCAGCGTCTTTGGTAATGATTTCAATATCTAAAGTGCCGACATCCCCTATATCCACAAAATAATCTCCTTCATAAATGCCGTCTGATTTTTCAAATAATTTTATAACTTCACCATTAGAAAGATAAGCTTCTAAATCAGCACCTTTAGCTGGAGAACTATCTGGGTAAGTTAATTCAATTTTAAATTTTACTCTGGAATTTGTTCCTATTTCGTCTTTAATTGGAGATAATATATTAAATCTGATTTCTGTTGATAATATTTTTATGGGTATGCTTGCCCCTCCAACTTTTATGAAATTGCCTTCCTGTTTTGTTACTTCTGCTTTCAGCAACCATTTTCCCAATTCATCTTTTGATTTAACAAAATAAGTCCCTGAATAAATGCCTTTTTCAGATTCTTCAAGGGTAAAAAAATCTCCTGCAGGAGTGTAAATTTCAACCTCAGCATTTTCAACAATCTTATCTATTTTTTACCTCAATAGTTATCTGAATTTTTTCATTTCTCTTAAATTCCTTATTTTTTAAAGGGTTTAAAAAATTGACAGACAAATAATCAATCCCTGACGGGTGTTCCAGGCATCATAATATCCATGAGAATTAAATCTGGTTTTGCTCCTGCCTGAATTTGCTTTAAACTATCATCACCACTTATGGCCGTTAGAACTACATACACCTCTTTTTCAAGAACTGTTTTAACGGTTGTAAGGTTATCCTGTTCATCATCTACAATCATTATTGTTTTCGCCATCTTTTTTTACCTATTTTAAAATACTGAAAAGAGTATTTAAATATTTTTATTACAGAATTAAATTAAAATCAGAGTGTGGGTTTTTGTTATATTCTACAAAACTTATTTATAATGATTTACTATATATTAATATGAAAAAGTGGATGAAATTAGCATTTTTTATTTATTTATTTATACTGTCAATAGAATTAATCAAGAAATCTTCGTTGCTTCTTGCACCAGACATCAAAAATCTTTTAGTGCAAAACATAACTCCGTTAAAGGCAATTTCTGCAGGGTGGTTTACAACTTCAATAGTCCAGTCTTCAGGGGTTGTAAGTTCAATAACGGCGGCCTTTGCAGGAAATGGGATAATTAATTTATCAACAGCTGTTTATATCTTAATTGGCGCATCATTTGGAACAACAATAACTGCCATAATAATTTCATTAATTACAGTTACAAATAAAAGAAGAGATTTTAGACATGGTTTTGAGATTGGCCTTTCCTACTCAATTTATAGCGCATTATTGGTAACAATAATTTTTACCTTAGAGTTTTTCTTTTCAGTTTTTTCAAAAACATCATTATTTCTTGCAACAGCTTTTAAAAATAAGATCTTTTTATTAAAAATTCCAAATATAGTAGATATAATTACAAATCAAATAATAAATATAATATCTATAGAAAATCAGAAATTTTTTGCATTAGCTTTTGGCTTCATTCTTTTAATTATAGCTCTAAGATTTATAGGGAGCTCTGTAATGGAAGTTTTAGGTGGTGAAGAAAAAGCGAGAAAATTTATCAACAGGCATTTTGAATCAAAATATAAGACTTACTTTATAGGAATGGCTTTGACAGCAATTCTATTTTCTTCAAGTATAACAATAGGATTATTAGTTCCTTTAGCAGCTGCAAGATTAATTAGTTTAAAGAAAGCTATCCCCTTTATATTAGGAGCAGATCTTGGAACATTTACAGACACATTTCTAGCGTCACTTATAATTGGAAAAACAGCTGCAATAGCAACTGCATTTTCTTATGCTTTTTTTGGAATTTTAGGGACAATACTTTTTCTGCCTAATATAGATTTTCTGCATAAAATTACAAAATACACATCCAAAAAATTAATCAATATTTCAAGAAAAAAAGCACTTTATATTTTAATAGCATTCATCTTAATTCCATTAGCAATAATTTTATTTTTTTGATTTTCAACTGAGGCTTTTAGTTACTTAGAGATAATAACAAAAGTAAAAGTTTATAAAATCCTTTTTCCTTATATTTAACATAAAATATGACATATTTTGATTCTGTTAAATTAGATATAGAGATAAAAGTGATAAATGTTGGATTATCTGAAGATTTTGGAAGAAATATACAGAATAATTTTGATGGCCATGTTAGTGTTAAAACACTAGATTCTTTAAAAAATTTTGATGGGGAGTTGTTAAAAAAAGGAGCTAATATTATTAATGTTCCACCTATAATTGCAAATAATGACAGTTTTATAAAAAATTTAGGAAGCAAAAAAATTTTATTTTTTCTTAATGGATATAATCATCACACAGAAGAAGATAATTTTGAACTAATGAAGCTTATTAGATCCCAAATATTAACATATAGAGCAGGAATATTGAAAGAACTTCCTAATGAGTATTTTTTCCGTGCATAAATTTATAAAACATTTTTTCTAATTTTCTAAATGCCAAAAAAAGAATCTAATCTTGAAAACTTGAAAAAAGATTATAAAAAAATTCAGAAAAAATATAGTCTTCCTAAATTTGAAGAACTTAATCAGGACTTTAATATAGAAAAATCTGCAGAAACAGAAACAGATTATTTGATAAGGGAAGTAAGAAGGTTAATGGCTGAAAAATTTTCAAATTATTTGAGGTTTGTTGAAACTCTTTTAAATCCTATGAATGCGCCAATGTCTATTTTTTCCATTGTCAAAACTTTGGAAACAGAGGAGAAAAATAAGCTTACAGAAATTTATAAAAAATTGTTAAGAAATGAAGTTGACCATCTTGAATCAGAAATTAGTTTTTCTGAAGAAAAAGAAGCTAAATATATAAAAGAATCATATAAAATGTGGCTGGAAGTTCAAAAGGATTTTGTTGAAATTATTAAGAAAATAAAAAAGAATTGGGATAATAAATTAGAAAAAAATAATAAAGGATATTTTGATTAAATTAACTTTTCAAAGATTTTTTCCAAACTTATTTCAAATAAAGATCTAAAGAATCGTTTTTCAAATCAATTTTTTAAATATATCTTCCAGTGAAATTTCGAATAAGGCAACAGGCATTTTTATTCTCCAATTTTTTAAAATCTTCGGATGAATTTCTCCAATAAATCCAATTTTTTTGTCTCGTTTGACATTTTTGGCGGACGAAGCCTGAGTTTGCTCAGAGCCTTCAAAAATGATTTCTGCATTTCTTCCATCTATGAAATAATTAGGAAATTCATTTGCTTCTTTAAGACTTATTTTTACATTAGCTATTTTTGAAAAATATTCAATTATTTGTTTCACTTCTGTGAAATTTCCAGGTGAAATTGCAACTGCAAGATTTTCTTTTTCCACACAGAGGACTCCTTTGGAGCTAGAAACTTCATTTCCAAAAACTTTTCCAATTTCAAAAATATTTTGAGGATATTCTGCATCTATGTTTTCTGAAAGAATTTTCATCAAAAAATGAGTTAAATCTTTTCTTAAAATATTATAATCTGTCTTTGATTCTTCAACTTCTATGAAATCTTTTTCCTTCAAACCCATTTTTTTGAACTGATTTTTTTTATTTGTCAAATGATAATTTGATATTTCAATCATATTTAATCCTGTTAAAATTTCTGATATCTTTCTTTTGACTGTTTCTTTTGGATCTTCCTGACCTATTGTAGATATTTCAGGAATTTCAGGAACAAAATTATCATAGCCATAAGCAATTGCCACATCTTCTATTAAATCAACTTCATGCAAAATATCTGTTCTCCATTCTGGAATTTCAACAATTCCTTTGTAGTAATCATACCCTATTTTTTCTATTAATTGCTTTAATTGTTTTTCATTAAGTTCTAAGCCCAATAATTTATTTGTATTTTCTAAAGAAATTTTCATTTTTTCAGATTTAAAATTTGGAGTACGCTCTTTTTTTCTTCCCTTTATTTCCATTTGGTAAATTTTTCCACCTATATCTACCATACTTGCAACAATAATACTAAGACATTTCTTTAATATTTTTAAATCAAAACCAGAACATTCCACAAATACTTCTCTTGTTTTTTCAGTTATCTTTCCTGTTAATTGAGAATTAATTATGGGAGGCATACTTAAGATATTTTTAGCATTGTCAATAAAAATAGGGAATTTTTCCTTTCCTGCCAAAAGATGGGCATAATCTTTTCCAGCAGGATGTCTTTGAAGAATTTCTAAACCAGACATTTCTTTTTCTGTTTCCAGTGGTATGAATTTTATTTTATCTGGCTCTAATGCCTTGTAAGTTATAGGCAATTCAATTTTTTCCAAAGGATAAATTCCTATTGCTACTTTTTTTCTTTTTCTTCCAATTGTAATATGAAGTTTTTCCTGAATCTCAACTATTTCCTTTATTTTTTCATCATTAAATCTAAGTCCTTTAACAATTGCACAAACAGTATATGGCCTAATATTTTTTACAGATTTATCTACAATAACTTTATAATTTTTTTCTGGCTTGTTAATTTTATATTTTTTTAATCCTGTTTTTTTTCCTAAATAGGCAAGAAATGATCTCTTAAAACCTTGATATGAAAGTAAGTCTGGACGATTTGGAAAAACCTCTATTTCTATTTCTTCATTATCAAAGCCTTCTAAAGGAGTTCCAAACATTGCAATTTTTTTTTGCATCTTTTTATCCAGTTTTCCTATTTCTTTTTCAAATGTTTTTCTGTTAAATTTTATGTTTGCCATTTTATTTTATTCAAAATTTCATTTTTCTTAATTGAGTTAAATTATTTTTGTATAATTCTCTCAAATCTTTTATTTCATAATAATCCATTAAAATTCTGTCAAATCCAGGACCCCATGCAAGAACAGGAATATTTTCTCCAAGTAATGGAATTACAACTTCAGGCCTAAAGATTCCAGCTCCACCTAATTCCAGCCAAACCTTTTTCCCAGGATGAAAAACATCAATTTCTACAGAAGGTTCTGTGTATGGAAAATATGCCGGCCTGAACCTAACTTTTTCAAAACCCATTTTTTTGAAGAACTGTTTTAAATAACCTAAAAGATGCCTGAAATTTGCATTTGGATCTATAACAATCCCTTCTGTTTGGTTGAATTCAAATCCATGGTTCCAATCAACTGTTTCGTTTCTAAAACATTTTCCCAATGCAAAGAATTTTGCAGGAAGATTTTCTTTTTTTAATTCAGCTAAAGTTTGGGCAGATAAGCATGTTGTATGCGTCCTTAAAACAAGTTTTTTTGCTTCTTCTTTATCCCATGAATATTCCCATCCTTTGCTTTTAAGCCCTTTAATACTTCCTTCATGGCTTTCTTTTACAGCTTTTACAATATTATTATTTTCAAGTTCTTGTTTTTTATCAATAAAAAAAGTGTCTTGCATTTCTCTTACAGGATGGTCTTGTGCTGTGAATAAAGCATCAAAATTCCAGAATGAATTTTGAATTATATCCCCTGTCATTTCCTGAAAACCCATATCTGTCCAGATTTTTCTTCCATAGTCTACAGCTTGATTTACAAAATGTCTTTTCCCCCCATAAATTTTAGGAACTTTTGCTGTTAAATTATATCTTCTGAATTTTTTCCCTTTCCACAAAGAATCTTTTTTCAAAAGTTCTGGTGTAACTTGTTCAATTAAATTACTTTTAATCTTTAATCCAATCATCTTTTTTCCCAATTCGGTGACTTTAATTTCTGTTGTTTTTTCTTCACTTATTCTTATAATATCTTTTCTATTTCCAAGAAATTTTAAAGTTTCAATTTCTTTTTCAGATAATGTCTCATAGTTTAAAGGAAGTGATTCAAGAAATATCTCTTCAGGGAATTTTTTTGAAATTTCTCCTGTTTTAAGAATTATTTTTTTATTTTTTAAATCAATTATATTTTTTCTTTTTAATACACCAATTGATGCTTTTAATTCTTCATCAGATAAACCAGGCACTTTTAATTTCTCAAGGCTAAGAACTCTTTTTTCCTTTAAAATATTTAATAATCTTCTTTCAGGAAGATGTTTTGTTTTGTATAGTGCACCATTAATTCCTAATTCAATTATTTTTTCTTTTTTTTGAGAGATTTTCACAATATTTTTATTTTTAAGATATTCAAGTGCTCTTAATACAGAGACTTTGTTCAAGCCAGATTTCTCGCATATTTTACTTATGTTTTCTTCTATATGAGGAAAAATCTTTATTTCATTAGGGCTTAAGGATTCAATAAGTTTTTTTATATCCATTTTTTATTAAATAAATAAGAGATTAAAAATGTTTTTCTAATAATATTAAAGAAATTTTGTCATAGATGTAGGCATTCCAAGAACTAATCCAAGAGATTTTAAGTCATGAATATTCCTTTTATTAGTAAAAACAAATTTCATTTTTAGTTTATTTTTGTTGCAAAGTTTTATGTTTTGCCTTATTCTTGCAAGAATTTCAGACTTTTTTTTACTATCTGAACTTATTATTTCATCAAAATCAATTCCTATAATAACATTTTTTTTCTTTGCTATTTTTGCAAGAACTTGATTTAACCCAGAATTTCTTTGTTTCATAAAATCTTTTCTTTCTAACTGATTTAAGAGAAGAATGTTCACTTTTTCTTTTTCAAGGACTTTCCTGTTTAAATCATCATCATTGCTTGAAAAGATTATTATTTTATTATTATTTTTTCTTATTTCTTTTCTTGCCTTTTCAAAGGTTTTTTCCTGGATTAGTATTGAATTTTCCATCTTAACCCTCAATCATAGTTCCTTTAAATTTTCTATTATTTAAAGCATTATCTAAATTCCTTAAGTTTTTTCCCAATATATATGTTTTAATTTTATTTTCTAATATTATTTTTGCAGCCGTTTGGTCTAGAACAAAATGCTGTCCTGGCTTGAATATAAGGGAATTTGCCATCCTGTTAAATTCCTTCCATGAAATCTCTGGAATAAATTTTGCATTTCTGTTGGTGAGAGGGTTTTTATTATAAAGTCCAGAAACATTTGTTAGATTGATAAAATTTGCATTAAAAAAGTTTGCAAGTTTTGCAGATGTAGCATCAGATGTTTCATGTTTTGCATATCTTAAGGCACCACAAAAAACCACATCATAAATTCTTAACATATTTTTAATCTCTGTCATATCATGAGGAATGCCTTTGTTTGCATCATTACCAAAAAAATAAGTCATAAATCTTGCATTTAATCTTGTTGTCGCAATTCCTAAAAGCCCTTGATGGAATTTCTTTTTCCAAAGTTTTTCTTTTTCTAGACCTGTTATATATTCTCGGGCAGTACTTCCCCCTCCACAAACAATAACAAATTTATACTTTTTTGTATTTTTTTTAATTACTTTTCTAAATTCTTTAAGAAATCTTCTGTCAATATTATGAGGAATTATTAAGCTTCCTCCTAGACTTATTACAATCACCTGTTTTTTCATTTTTAGAAAAACAGAAAGGTGTTTTTATAATTTACCTAATAGTAAACAACTTATCATCCTTAACATTAAAAATCCCAAGCCTTACTCCAGAGTCAAGCCATCCATGAGCATAATTTAAGGCGGCAAAAGAATTCACAAAATCATCCTTTTTCTGAAAATATTTTGCATCAGAAAGATAATTTGAAACCATTTCAATTATTTCCTTAGCTTCTGTATTTTTTCCTTTGATAATATTTTTCTTTACTTCTTCTAAAGCTTTCGATGTTAATTTAAAATATTTTTTTAGTCTTTCCTTAGTTATCTTATCTTTCATTTTGTTTTTAATAAAAAGAAACTTTTAAATATAATGTTCTTCTTTCGATAAATATTAAAGAGAAGATGAAAAAAATATTTATTTCATTGTTTGTCATTGGAATTTTTTTGACACTTTCAGGAGTTTTTGCTCAGACAGATTTATCTGAAGAATTAGATAATTTTGTAAAAGAAATTGCAGAAAAAAAAGGAGTTGAAGAAACAGAAATTACTGATGTAACGGAAGTTAATTTAAGCGAACTTCCAGATGAAGTAAAACTAGAAAATATTGATGATACAAATATTGCTCTTTACAAAGTTAATTCTAAAAGTGATAAGCCAACTTTTGTGATTACATTTTCAGATAAAGGATTTGAGAAAATTTCAACACCTATAGTTTATTATACAACTTCTTTATTGCATTTTGGTATTGGAGAAAAAATGAATGACTCTACATTTTTAAATACAAATACAGGAGTTTCTGGGGGTTTGAATAAAGGTTATATAATGTTAAGAGAAGGAAGTATTACAGGAATTTCAACAAATCTTGAAGTTATTAAGGGTAATGGAGAAATTCAAATAATAATTTTCAAAAACAATGAGGAAATTGGCTTTGGAAATTTAGTTGATGTTTCAAATTCAGGAATCAAAAAGGATTATGATATTCAATCAGCAGATATAGTTGAGTTTGAACCAGGAGATACCATATCTGTTTATGCAAAAGTTCAAGGAGAAATTACATGGAAAGATGCAATAACAGTGATTGAAATTTCAACTCTTGGAAATTAAAAAATTTTTAAACTAAGTTATCTATAGAATAATATAAAATGGAAAATAAAAAAACAAAGTTGATTATTGGAATTTTAGTTTTAATTATTTTAATTCTTGGAGTAATAGTAGTTTATACTTATGTTGCAAAGCCTTTAGTTACAGGATATGTAGATAAAAATTATAATCAGGGAGCAAGTGATGTTTTAGGTGTCCTTGTTAATCAAATTCAAACACAAGGATATGCGCAAATTCCTGTTGGAAACCAGACATTGGTTTTAGTTCCTTATATACCTCCTCAATTGTCGCAGGAAAACCTTCAAAATAATTTTGAAGAATAGTTTAGTAATATTTAAATATCTATTTTATTTTCTAGTAGAAGGTGATTTAAATGTTTAAACTTAAAGAATTCATGTTTATTTTATTAATGTTTTTTGGAATAGTGATTTTAATTTATGGTTTAGAATTTTTTAATAATCAAATTACTGGTAAAGTTAGTTTTGAATTAGAATCAGCTTATGAAGAAGGACAGCCACTTGATGGGGTTTTAAAAATTGCCTTGAAAGAAGGTGAGTTGATTCCTGCATCTTCTAAAATTGTTTTTGAAAATGCTGGAGAAATTTATGAATATGAATTGAGTGAATATGTTTCAAATGATTTAAGTTCAGGAGAATTTTATATTGAAGGAAAATCTATTTTAGGTAATGGGGAAGGTTATGGTCTTGAAGGAGAAAAAACGACTTATCCAACAGTTCATTTTACATTAAATATTCTTAGAGAATCTGTTTCAAGTGGTTCTGGTTCCTCAAATATTACAAGCAAACCGACTAAAAATGAAATTCAAGAAGAAGTTATCCAAGAAGAAATTCAAGAAGAAACCTTACCAGAGCAGGTATCTGAAAAAACTTTAGAAGCATCTGAAAAATCTCAAGAAAAAAAACCAACATTTACAGGAAAGATTATTTCAAATTTTTTTAGCAAAACTTTTAATCTTTTTTTAAGAATAACAGGCCAAGTTTCTATGAAGCTTCAAAATGAGTTGGAGGGAGAGGTTTCAGGTGATAAAGAATTTATTTATGAATTGGAAAAAAGACAGACAGCAAAAATTTTATTAGGAAGTGTTAAAACCAATTCAGAAAAACTTTCCAATGATAAAATTGATTTAAATATTAAAGGAAATCAAGTTATTGTAACAACAACTTATTCAGAAAAAGAAAAAGGTTTTGGAGAAGATTATCTTGGTAGCGAAGCTAAAACACTTTCTATTGATTTATCTAAATTAGATTTTATTCCTAAACAAGGAGATTTAAAAATAAATTTAGTTTATGGAAATGAAGAAATTGTTTCATTGAACACTTCTTTAATTAAAGAAGAAATTTTTGTAGAAAATGAAATTCCTGAAGTTAAAAAGGAAAACGAAGAAAAAGTTGACTTAAATAAAACTGAAATTAATTTAACAAATATAACTTTAGTTAATATAACTGAAAGCGATGTATCAATCATTACTATTACAGATGAATTAACCGAAGAAGAAAGAGAGATACTTATCAATGAATTTGGAAATGTTTCTGTTGAAATTACAAAAGCTGAAAAAACTTCACAAGGAATTGTTGTAAGATTTGAAATTGAAGATTTTTGGGTTGAGCATTATTATAATTCTGAAATTTCTGATGCTAAACTAAGAGAACAAATTGAAAAAGATAAAAATAATTTTTTAAATGATTTAGCAAAAAAGTTTACAAAACAAGAAATTCAAAAACAAGAAGTTGAAGGATTAATTGGGAATTATGTGATTTAATTTCATAAAATTTATAAACTTTTTATTTTTCTGAATTTCCTTATGACAAAAAATATTGAAAATAGAGTTGAGATTGTAAATAGATTATTAGAGGAAGCTTTTGGAGAAGGCACACAAGGAAATTTAATATGTGGGCATTCCACTGTTAATGATATGGGTGAAAAGCATTATTTAGATTATGAAAAACTTAGATTAATTGTTGAAAATGGTTTATTTGGCAAAAAAAAAATTGGTCATTTTAATCCACCTTATAATGGTTCTTCTTTAACACTTAATGGAGAAGGATTATTTTGGAGAAATAGAATAGGAGCAAAAATATATGGTGATTTATATAAAAGAAGATTTGGAGAAGAAGTTAAAATTAAAGTTGATAATAATAATATAAAGAAGAGATTTTTTAATTATTTTAAACCTGGATTATAAACCATTTTTTTTATTATAAATTTCGAGCCAATTATATTTGAAATTATTGCTGAAAAAATAAATTTTCCAACAACTACTTTGAAGACTCCTTCATGTATAGGTATTTTTGCAGTTTCTGAAAACTTTTTTATTATTTCTTCTATTTCTTTCCTACTTAAAATAATATCTATTTTTTTTCTTCCCATCATTCCTGAAACAATAATATTTTGATTAGCCCTGGGACATTCTATATCTTTTACAAGCGGATCTTTTATCAATGGATTTAATTTTCCTAAGTCAATTTCTAGATTTGTAGGTGTTGGTTTAAGATATTGGAATCTTGGAGAAAGTCTTGACTTTGGAACTATCATAGGAGAAAGAGACATTTTTTTTATTTGAGGTTTTAATTTAAATTTATTATTTATTTCTGATTTATAGATTGATGAATTAAAATTCTTAAGTTCTGATTTAACTTGTTCTTCAGGAGTAATTCTTTTAGTTAAAATTCCTAATTTTTGTTTTTTGATATTTTCTTCTGATTCTTTTTCAAGGATATTTTTAAGTTCAAAAACCTCCTCTTCTGTTGAATGCTTGATTAATTCTTTTGTAAATTGTAAAAGAATAAATTTTTTTTGTGAATTATTTAATTTAGATTTTTGATTCATTTAAAATAACTTTTATATTTTTTGGATGAATGAACTAAAAATTTCCACCTTTTGTTTCATCTTGAGGTGTTGAAGAAATTGATTTTTGATATTCCCCCATTCTAGCAACTGGTTTTTGTCCTCTTGGTTGGGGTGGTCTAAGATTTCTTGGTGGTTGCATAGGTTGTGAAGATGATTGTGTAGAATTAGATTCATGAAGTAGTGTTAGCCCTCTTGCAATTACTTTATTTTGCTCAATAAGATTGTCCAATTTTTTAGCCATTTTTCCATCATTTATACCAGGAGTTTGTTCAGCAAGGGTTTTTGCAGATATTTCAAATAATTCTAGAAGTTTTGAAATTTGCATTGAAAGATTATCAAATTTTATAGATAAATTTGTCATAACTTTTTGCAAAGAAACAAAATTTTCAACAAGAATTTGATTAGTACTCTTAGGTTTTTTAATAACTTTTTTTACAACTATTTTTTTTGCCATATTTTTTAAAGGATTTTGTTGTTTATTAAATTTTCTTTTGGAATCTCAAATTCAACATTATCTAAATCTTTTGATTCAAGTTCTGCAATATAATTTGAAATTTCTTTTGCAGCATCTGGATTTACACTAATACTATCAATTCCTTTTTTAACCAGAAACTTGACCATTTCTTTCTTGCTTCCTGCCTGCCCACAAATGCTTGTTTCAACATTATTCCTTTTTGCAACTCTTAAAACATATTCAAGCTGTTTTAAAACTGCAGGATTCATTTCATTATAAATATTCTGAACTTGCTCATTTCCCCTATCAATTGCCAAAGTATATTGAGTTAAATCATTTGTTCCAAAAGAAACAAAGTCAATTCCTTCTTCACAAAGTTCTTTTATAATTTGAACAGAAGCAGGAGTTTCAATCATAACTCCTATTTTTACATCAGAAAAATTTATTTCTTTTGAAATTTCCTTGACTTTCTTGACCTCTTGCACAGAAATTATTTGAGGAAGAAGCAAGCCAATTTTCTTTCCATTTTTTGAAATTTTTTTTAATGCTTTCAATTCAGCCTTTAAAATTTCTGGGTTTTTTAATCCATATCTAATTCCATGCATTCCCAACATAGGATTTGCTTCTTTTTGTTTAGGAGAACTCTTAAGATTTTTGAATTCATCACTTCTTATATCAGAGGTCCTGACCCATAAATCATCAAAATATTCTGAAATTTCTTTAACACCTTGAAAAATTAGTTCTTCATAATCTTGGATTTTATTTTGCTCCAAAAAATAATTTGGATGTTTTTCTGATTCTGCAATTATTCCTTCAATTCTTAATAAACCAACTTTTCTAAGTTCTGTTCTTGAAGCTCTTTTTGCAAAACTCGGTAAATCAATTATAACCTTTATTTTTGTTTTAGTTTTTATATTTACAGGAAGAATTTCTTTTTCAATTTTTTCAGAAACTTTTCCCTTGTAAATTTTTCCTGTAAATCCATTTATAGTGATTATTTCCCCCTCTTTTAATTTTAATGTTGCCTCTTGAGTTCCAACAACAGCAGGAATTCCCATTTCTCTTGAAACAATTGCAGCATGAGAAGTTATTCCCCCTTCATCCGTAATAATAGCAGAGGCTTTTTGCATTGTTACAACCATATCTGGATTTGTCATTTTTGTAACTAAAACATCTCCTTGATTTATTTTTTGCAAATCATTCATTGATTTTACAATTTTTATTTTTCCAAAAGCAATTCCTGGAGATGCACTTAAACCAGTTAAAACAACTTCTCCCTTAAGCTCTTTTTCTTTTTCTGATTCATTAACTGTTTTTGCAAGAGTTGTTATAGGTCTTGTCTGAACAATATAAATTTCATTATTTTCAATTGCAAATTCTATGTCTTGAGGTTTTTCATAATGCTTTTCAAGATTTAATGCAATTTCTGAAAGTTTTTTCATTTCATGCTCTTTTAAAACTTGTAAAGAAGATTTTTCCTCTGTTAATTTTATTTCCTCTTTTTCTCCGGAAGTATTTGTTATTATTGCAATTTTTTTATTTGCAATTTTTTTATCTAGAATCTTTAAATCTTCTGAAATAATATATTTGTCAGGAGTAATTCTTCCTGAAACAATTCCTTCTCCTAAACCAAAAACAGATTCAATTATTATATTATCATTCTTGTAAGAAGGATCTTTTGAAAATATAACCCCTGACTTATCTGAATTTATCATTTTTTGAATAATAACGGCAAGTTTTGATTCTTCATGCTTAAATCCTTTTTTTTGCCTGTAATATGTTGCTCTTGAAGTGAATAAAGATGCAAAGCATTTTTTTATGCTTTCTAAAAGTTGTGATTTTCCTTTTACATTAAGAAAAGTTTCTTGTTGTCCTGCAAAACTTGCATCTTCTAAATCTTCTGAAGTCGCAGTGCTTCTTACTGCAACGGAAATTTCTTTAGAAGATTTTTTAAGAATATCATGAGCCGTTTCTTTTTTAAGTTCAGAAGATTCGGCATTTAAATTTTCATAAGACTCAATAATTTCTTCTTCCATCTCTTTTGGAATTTTTGAATTAATAATTAATTCCCTTACTTCTTTTGTTATTTCATCTAATTGTTTTGTGTCATCATAATTTATTTTTTTTAAAAGTTTACTTATTTTTTCTTTTAAATTGGATTTTTTTATGAAATAATCATAAGCTTGTGCTGTGATAACAAATCCAGGAGGAACTTGAATTTTTAAATTGTAAATCTCTGCTAAATTAGCTCCTTTTCCTCCTGCAACACTTACAGAATTTTTATCTAATTCAGAAAACCATTTGATAAATTCAGAAGAGTCTAATTGAGCCTCTTTTTTCTTCATAAAAAATAAAAATTCAAGAAGTTAATAAAGGTTTTGAAATATATTTTCACTTAACCGTTTAATTTATAAATTTAATTTTTCTTTATTAATTTATGGCATTATGGATTTGGGTGATTATTGGTGTTATTGTTTTAATACTTGCTGTTTTTATGAGTTATTATAATCGGTTTGCTGTTTTAGGAAATAGAATTGATAATTCTTTATCACAAATTAATGTTCAATTAAAAAGAAGGGCTGATTTGATTCCAAATTTAATTGAAACTGTTAAGGGATTTGCAAAGCATGAAAAAGCTGCGATAAAAGCTGTTACAGAGGCAAGAAAAGCACTTGTTGGTGCTCAAGGAATTGAAGATAAGATTAAGGCAGATAATATGCTTGAATCAGCGCTAAAAAGTATTTTTGCAATTGCAGAAGGTTATCCTGATTTAAAGGCAAACACAAATTTTCTTGAGTTGCAAAGAGAACTTTCATCAACAGAAGATAAGGTTGCATATTCAAGGCAGTTTTACAATGATAGTATTTTAGCTTATAATAATTTAGTCCAGACGATGCCTGGAGCATTTTTTGCAAAACTTTATAGAAAACAGCAAAGAGAATATTTGAAAATTGCAGAAGCAGAAAAAAAGAATGTTAAGGTTGAATTCTAGATAAATCTTAAAAACTCTTTTACCTTAAATTTTTTATGATTCAAAAAATAGATTTTAGAGATCAAATTTTTAGCAATAAACGAAAGTCTTTTTTCTTGATGGCAGTTATTTTTATTGTATTGGTTTTGTTTGGTTATGTGATTTCATTTGCTTTTGAACCAGGCTTTTTTTTCATTATTATGATTATCTCTATTGTGATTTCTTTGAGTTATATTTGGATTAGTTTTTATAATTCAGATAAAATTGCTATTGCAAGTGTTAAGGCTAAAAAAGCTTCAAGGGAAAAATACAAACAGTACCATTCTCTTGTTGAAGGATTAACAATTGCTTCAGGAATGCCAATGCCTAAACTTTACGTTATGCATTCCCCTCAAATAAATGCTTTTGCATCTGGAAGAGATCCACAAAATGCAGTAATTTGTGTGACTACAGGAATGCTGGAAAATCTTGATAAGAGGGAAATTGAAGGAGTTCTTGCTCATGAGTTGGGGCATGTGGCTAATTTTGACATAAGATATATGACTCTTGTAACTGTAATGGTTGGAATGATTGCCATTGTTTCTGAAATGTTTTTGTATAGCTTATGGTTCAGGGGCAGTAATAATAAAAATTTTGTTTTTATTTTAATTGGAATTGCAATGGCAATTCTTGCGCCAATTGTTGTAAAACTTATTCAGTTAGCAATTTCAAGAAAAAGAGAATTTAATGCTGATGCTTCTGCTGTTAAATTTACAAGATATCCTCAAGGATTAATAGGTGCTTTGAAAAAGATTCGAAAAGATAATCAACCAGAGAAAAAAATAAGTAAAGCTGTTGCACCTTTGTTTTTTTCAAATCCTTTTAGAAATCTTGGCGGAACTCATCCAGATATAAACGATCGGATTAAGATGCTTCAAAGAATGTAATTATATCCAAAGTTTTAAATATATTGATCTAGTAATTTTATTATGAAATTAACAGTTAAAATTAATAAGGGAGAAAAATATTATATTGCAAGAGTTCCTGAATTAGGGGTCACTACACAAGGAAAAACAAGAGAAGAAGCAAAAAAAATCTTAAAGAGGCTATAAAATTACATCTTGAATCTTTAATTAGTTATATGATAGAGAGGGGCAATGTTGAATTCAAAAAAGGTCGTTTGATTTCTTTAAAAAAATAAAATGCCAAAACTGCCAAGAATATCTGGTTCTAAATTATTAAAAATTTTAACTAAACATTTTGGATTTAGGACTTTAAGGCAAAAAGGAAGTCATGTTACACAGACAAATGATTTGGTTTTTCTGACAGTTCCTTTGCATAAAGAATTAGATAATGGAACATTGAGGGCAATTTTAAGGGATGCAAATATCTCAAGAGATGAATTTTTTGAATATTTCTAGGTTTTGCAGGAGATGTAATAATTTACTCAATCCATCTAACACTTTCATCAAAAAATACTCCTAATTTTTCAGGAGTTCCATAAAGCCTGCCTGTGAATATATATTCATAGTTATCTACCCTTCTCATAGTTATTTCTACTTCTGGTCTTGTTTCATTACTATCTATTTTTATGACTCTACCAAAATTTTCACTAGTATCTTCTTTTGATGTACCATGCGTAAATTTACATTTTTCACCCATTAATCGTTCTGCAAGAATATAAATTTTTTGATCACTAAAATTAACATACCCAAATTCTACTACTTTATCGGTTATGTCTTCCATTTAATTTATAAAAATAATTTGTTTATAAGAATTTAGATTGTATAACAATTATATTAATTAATTTTATAAAGTAAATTAAAAATTTCCATTATAACTTTTTCTTTAGAAAAAGATTATAAACACATTATCCTTTTTTTATTGATGGGTTTTATAAGAGGTGGCTTATTATTTATTACAGGAATTTTACTTCTTGTTTCATTTTTAGCTGGAAATGTTTTTTTAACTTTAGCCTTGTCAATAACTCCTGAAAATATTCAAGAACAAGTTGTTTCTAATTTTGATGAAATTAGTGAATTGGCTGGAGAAAATATAAATCTGACAAAAGAACTAGAAGAAAATTTTTATATAATTGAAGAATATTGTGTAAATAATTCTGATTATGTTTTTAGTGAACAAGGATATACTATCGACATTTCTTGTGATGTTGTGGAACAAGGTCCCGATGCTGTTATGGAAGAAGGAATTAATGATATAGTTGATGAATTTTATTATGAAGATTATTCTTGCGATTCCTTTTGGAAATGTTTTTTAAATTCCGAAAATCCTTTGTTTTTATTTTCTGAACAGACAAAAGATTATTTGAAAAGTAAATTTTATTTTTCACTTTTTATTTCCTTATTTTTGATTGCAATAATGTTTTTTTTAGTTGAACAAAAAACTAATTTATTTCTTGCTACAGGCTCTTTATTAATAATTTCATCATTACCATTCATAAAAGTTAATACTCTTCTTTCATTTTTTAATTATTCTTTCCTGCAATTTCTTCCTGTTTTATTTTCCAAAGCATATTTTATTTTTACAATAACTTTTATTACAGGAATTATTATTTTATCACTTGGAATTGCATTGAAATTTTTTAATATTGGAATTTTTATTACAGAAAAATTAGATAATTTTGCATCTAGATATAAAAATTCTAAAGAAGAAATTTTTAAGAAAAAATAAAATTATTTATCTTTCTTGTTTATTTGAGTAACGATTTCCATCAGCAGATAGAAACACAAATCTTGTGAACTCAGTTGCAGCTAAGGAAATTACAGAAGAAATCCCAAGAACATAAGGTACAATATCTTTAAAGTACTCCATTGGTGTCATATCTTTTAAAATAAGTGGTGCAAAAGCAGTTAGACCTAATGAGACTACTGCTGCCATAGGTAAAGTATGCTTATAACTTCTTGTCAAAAAATCATCTTGCTTAATTGCATGATCTACATCATGCACTTCAACTCATACGGGATAATCAATCGATTATAAGATCGGACGAGACGGAGTATGCCGACAGACACTTATCAAAAATCTCGGAAATCACCAGCAGTTCGATTCAGCAGGCTTTGAGTAAACCAGATATCAAAACCACCAAATGGGATAAAACACCCCGCTGGCTCAAAGAGGCCCACCGCGACGCAAGAAAACGCAATGACCAGGCTGCGCTCAAGTGGTACGACTTTGGCGATTATCTTTTTAAGAGCCCAGGAACTGGGAGATCTCGCCCGACCGGCGTGCGATGCAATTGACGAGTTTATCGCTCGCTGGCCAGTCGTCGAGAAATCAAGTACTCAGACCTCAATAGAAAAGACCCTCGATGAATGATGCCTGCTTCGAATTGGTAACGCGCTGTCTTCCTATGCCTGTAATTGCCCAGCGAGATCCACAAAATCAGTTGCGATCACATCAAACTCGTGATCCGCTGACAAGTCAGTCGTTTGATCCGGGCCATATTCTGTCGGACGGGCAACAAAAGCAGTTTTAAATCCACATTCGCTGGCTGCCAGTAGATCAGCATTGTGCGCTGCGACCAGCATGCACTGATGTGGTGGGAGATCCAGCTTTTTGGCAGATCCAAGATAGGCCTCTGGGCACGGTTTATAATGACCTGCAACTTCTGCACCTAGGACCACATCCCAGGGCAAACCGGAATACTTGGCCATGTTGACAATAAGCGATACATTGCCGTTTGACAATGTGCCGATGATGTACCGTTCTTTAAGACGTACAAGACCCTCTACAACGTCGGGCCACGGTTCAAGACGGTGCCAAGCCTGATTCAAGTGCACTTTCTCCAGTTCCGACAATTGATCGATATCGTACTGTTCTAGCACCGTATCTAAATTTCTACGGTGTAGCACATCAAGTCGTTCAAAAGGCATCTCCCCAGAACGCACCTTCGACATCGACGGCTGGTAGAGACTTCGCCAGGCGATGGCAAACTCGGCACCATCATCGATCGACAACTCTTTTTTATCTCCTATCAGATTCATTTCGCGGGCAATGCTGCTTCGCCAGTCGACAACTGTTCCAAATACATCGAACGTCACCGCTTTCAACTGATCGAGATTTTTCATTTTCTATTTAATTTAAATTTTAAGATTTATAAATTTTTTGACAAGAAGAAACAAAATTATTTTTCCTCTTTTTCTTTATCCCCTTCTAATCTTTTTATAAATTCAGTTATGAATTTTTTATCCCCTTCTTTTTTATGCTTTATTTCTTTCACAGTATAAACATCAATGTTTTGTACATTATGTTTATTTGTTTTTACATCAGACATCAATCTTTCCTTTATTTTTTCACTTAAATAAACATTTCCATCAGAAATAGATGAAATCTTTTTTGACGTTGTTATCAAGTTTCCAAAACTCATAAATTTCAAAATTCCTTCATCTTTTTTTGCAATTATTTCACCATGATTTAATGAAATTCCAAAATCTATTTTTTTCTTAAGAATCTTGTTGCGTTCTGTCAAAATTTTTTCCATTTCTTGTGCTACTTCTACAGCTTTTTTTTCATTCTTAAATGTTTTTGTTGTTGCAGGAGCAAATATAAAAAATAAATACTCTGAGTTTTCATATGTTGCTGCTTTATTTTCTTCAGCAAAGTCAGTTGCTTTTTGCAATATTTCTTTTATAGTTTCCTCTTTTTTAACATCATCAAAATTTTTTATTTTGAGGCAAATAATGCTAGCTCCTTGTTTATCTCCTTTAAGTGAAAGTGATAACTCCGCCTTATTTTTTAGTTTAACTATTGAACTTTTTCCTGAGAATTTTTCAGAAAGAATAGCTCCTTCTTTGTTTTTTTTTCCTCGAGTAATATATCCGAGAAAACTTTTTTTATAACCTTTTTTAAAAATCACAAATATAACAAATCCTAAAATAAAAATTATAAAAATCCATGCAAGAGGATATTTTGCTAAAATCATTATCCCTGAAGCTTCTTTTATATTAATTGTATTTCCTGTAAGTGCCACATTTTTTGTTGCTTTATTTTCTCCATCAGCAACGATTTCCACTAAATAGTTCCCTTCAGGAGCTGTTAAAGTATATTTTTTCACTTCATCAATTTTTAAATAAGGATTAAGATTTATTGTTTTGTTTCCTATTTTTATTAATAAAGTTTTATTATATGGAACATTACCCATATTTGTTAAAATTACTGTTTTATTTATTATTTCAGTTTTTACATCTTCTTTTCCAATTACTATAAATTGTGATTCAGTTATTATTTTATTTGAGACTGCAACAACTGTCCATTCTGAAGGTACTTCATTATAAACAATTGGAAACTCTAAAAATTCATTTGATGTTTTTTCAACTTGTTCAAAAATTTTATCATCTTTGTTTTTTATTGTTATAATTACAATTGAAGGTATTTTTTCCCCTGTCTGATCGTGAAGAATTGCTTTTATTCTTAAATTTGTCCCTGGTTCAACTTCCTGATTTTCAAAAACTATTTCCAAACTTGTTGGAATTTGCCTTATTAAGATATTAAAATCTACAAATCCTTTATTTGTAATTTCTTCTAGAGGATCTTTTTCATAAATATTTAACTTAACTAAATATTGTTTTGCTTTTGCATTTTTAGGCATAGAGAAAGTTAGTGAAAAAAATCCATTATTTACTGTTTCTTGATAAGTTTTGTTTTCAGAGTTATTTTCAGTTACAACTGTTAGTTCTAAAAATCCATTTACAAGCTCACCATTTTTTTTAGTTGCCTTGCCTTCAACTAAAATATTTTCTTCAGGATTAAATTCTCTTTGCTCTGTTTCTAATTCCACATTTATTGAATTAGAAAGTTTAAATTCATTTGAAAAAACATAATTTTCAATAGAGGATTCAAGATATGCTTTTATTTTACAAGTTCCTGTAAGTTCATTAATAAATTTAGTTATCAAAAATATTGATTTTTCAATTTTTATAACTTCATTAGAGGGTAAATCTATTTCTTCTTTTGGAAGTTTTTGTTCTTGCCCATCACAGATTAAAGATACTTGAAGAAAATCATAAATTCCTTCAGAAGTTGTTAAGGTTATTGGGATGTTTATTCTTTCACCTAAATTGTAAGTTTCCTTTGGCTGTTGATTTATTATTATTTCTGCAGATACAAATGAAACTAAAAAAATTGCACAAATTAATAAAAATGTCACTCTTTTCATTTTTTACTGAAAGAAATGTTATTTATAAATTTTCTTGCAATTAATTATTAAGATCTAGAAATGTATTTTGCCTTATTTAAAAATAAGAAAGTTAAAAAATAAAATAAAGAAATAAAATTTATTTCTTTCTTTGTGATTCGTTGTAAGTGTCTAAACCAAGTCCTGTTGCAAAACCGCTTAAGATTCCCAAAAGAGTTTTACCACTAAAATATCCTCCTACAGCACCCCAACCAGTTAGTTTAACCGTATTGTTATCTGCCATTGGATGGATTTTCGCACTTCCAAATTCTGCGTCATATCTATTGCCTGTTGCCATATGAGTGACTCCATTAATAACCCTACCAGCTTCACTTACAGCTCTACCTGTTAAGTCATATACTGCCTTACCAGGATTTTTTTCAGCTTGCCTAGCTGCACCAACTAAAAAACTAACTGGTGCTCCAGCTGTTTCCTGAAGGGCATAACCTAAATCTCTATCACCAGAATTAGCGCAAGCACCTAAAAGAACAGCTCCAGACAAAACTAATGTATTTCTTAATTTTTTCATATTAACCTCCTTTCAGTTCTTAACTTCATGTTTTTTTAAGGAATTCAAAACTTATAAGGTTTATTGTGATAAAAATTAAAATCTATTTTTGTGATTCTTCATCCAATAATCTTAAACATTCCCCTATTCTCTTATGTAATTTCTTTCTGAATATATTGATTTTTATTGCATCAATTAAACCTTTCTCCATTATTTCTTTTAAAGGGTTTTCACTAGTATCTAGCTTCTTTACTTTAATACTTTCAAAATAATCAATAAAATTATTATAAGAATAACCTATTTTTCCAAAATAGGGTGTAATAAAATCTTCTCTTTTATTTCCTCTGTATTCTACAATTGTCAAAACCTTTTCTCCATCAAGATTCATCATATCCCCATCATAATATCCGAGAACCAATCCAATTTCTTTTTTTTCTATCTCTACTTCTAATACACCAAAACACTCTTCATAAATATCAGGATTAGTGTCAATTTTTTTTCTTAAATATAATTTGCAAACTTTTTCATTTAAATTTTCAATACATCCATTTACAGAAGGTTTCTCTCCCAAAGACACTGGAAATGTTACAACCCTATAAGTCATATTTACCAATTCTTCCGCAACCTTACTAGGTAGTTCACAACCAGTCAATCCTAAAACAGTAACCAAACTTAAAGGAATTACGGCTTTTTTCCCAACAGAAAAATAATCATCTAATCTCTTCATTTTACTTTCCTGATATTTTTAAAGTAGAATGTAAATTATCATTAAGTGCAGATGTTAAATCAGAAACAAGTCTTTTTTCTATAATATCTTTTTTAATTAGATAATCTTTTTGGCATTCTCTATCTCTTTTGTTTATTTCTCTTTCCATTTTATTTCCGCTTTCAGAAACCCTTGCTATAGATAAAGAATGATAAGGCATTGTGTTGTCATTAAAGGCATTTTTAGTTTTAGGTGCAAAAAAAGCAACATACTGACAAGAATCTCCTTCATAAATAAACCTAATCGACAAAAAGTCAGGGTTAAATGGAGAAGATACTGCTGTAAAATCAAATTCTCTAGAATCTTTTAGTTTAGTTTTCATCACCAAACCATACAAAGAATGCTTCTTATTATATTTTAAGAATTTTGACCTTTTATTTTCAATTAATGAATGAATTGTATTAAGAGTTCCTGCTTTTCCATATTCAGAAATATCTGCAGCACTAGATGGAGAAGTGCTAGCAAGAGCTGAAAAAAGCAAAGCTACACCTCCAAGAGTATTTACTCTATGACTCATAAATAGCAATAGGATCAGATGTTTATAAGATTATTTATGATAAAAAATAATTTTATTAAATTAAAGAATTATAGTCCTTTTTTCCTTAAACAATCATTATATGCCATATTGTAGACTTGTTTGGCATTCTGACTTCCGGACATTCCTCCTGCTCCACCTCCAACAACTGCTCCGGCTAATGCTCCTTTTCCCGCACCCCTTCTGCCTCCAAAAATAGCTCCCAACAATGCTCCAACAGCAGCCCCGCCTACAGCGCCTTGAGCCCCTTGATTAAATGCTCTGTTAGGATTTGCTCCAGATTGACTTGCGGCCCAATTTTGACATTCTATAACATCTCTATTATATTGCTGTGCACTCACATTTGAAGATGGATAAGGTGTGTATTTAGGTCTGTGTGTAACACAACCAGCAACAAGAGGAGCTACTAAAGAAAAAACCGCAATAGAAGAACCAACTTTCTTAACTAAACCACTTTGAGCATTCATTTTAGTTTAATATACTATGTTTTTGGTACTTATAAATTTTATTGTAATTATTTATTTTTTCATCTTTTTCTTCCAAATATTCCAGTTCTTACTATTGAACCAATAAGCCATTACTATCACAGCTATTAATCCAACTAAAGATAAGATAAATTTAAGCCAGTCATCTGCAAATCTCCAGAATGCTCCAACTCCATAAAGAATTATTCCAACTCCACCACCCATAAGTCCTGCCCCAACTGCCTCAAGACCAAAAACATAGTATATTAAACAAATAATAAAATATTTATAAACTATTCTATCAACTAATTAAAAGGGAAATTGACGGTCAAGAAACCGTAGGTGTCTTACCATGGTAGAATATGAAAAACTTCTTGATGAAGTATATAAAAAAGTGAAGCAAGTTAGTGCGAACAGCGAGAGATTTGAAATTCCAAAAGTAGAAGGATATTTTGAAGGAAGAAAAACAATCATAGTAAATTTTTCACAAATTGTTAGTCATTTAAGAAGAAAACCAGAACATTTGCAAAAATTTCTCTTAAGAGAACTTGCAACTTCAGGACAAAGTGAAGGGGGAAGATTGGTTTTAAATATAAAAGTTCCAAGTACAAAAATAAAACAAAAGATAGAAGAATATGTTAAGGAATTTGTTTTGTGCAAAGAGTGTAAAAAACCTGATACGGAATTATTAAAAGAGGATAGATTGCTTTTTATTCATTGCTTAGCTTGTGGAGCGAAGCATAGTGTTAGAAGTAAAATTTAGAATGAAATACAAAACTAAAAGAAGAATTATCTTAGGTATTTCTATATTTCTTTTCATATCTTTATATTTTTTTAAAAATACATCTACATTACTCAGAATTCTTGCAACACTTACAGGACTAATTAGTTTTTATATTTTTGACCATTATTATGACGCAAATTTTGAACTAAAACATTATTCCTATATTCTTGCATTTTGTTTTTTTGGAATATTTTTATCCCCTTTTTATTTTTTATCAGAAAATTATGATAAATTTCTTCATTTAGTAATTCCTATTCTAATAAGTAGCATAATATTTTTCATAGTGAACAAACAAAATTTAAATTTAAGATGGAAAATAGTAACTACATTAATGTTCACAATTGGAGTACTTACAATTTTTGAGATAATGGAATATGCTCTTGATACTCTCTGGAATTTTCAATTACAAGGAGTATATATTAGAGATATTACGGGACTTGAAAAATTTAATATTATAATTGATAAAAATGATGATACTATGATCGATTTGATTTTAGGTATTTTTGGAAGTCTGATTTTTAGTTTCTCTAAAATTATTGAAAATTGGAAAAATAAAAGAAAAATTTAATATAAAAAACCTTATAAAACAGATAAACTAATAATAAACAATTAAATCAGAGGTAAAAAAATGACAGAAGGATATTGTGTAAAATGTAAAAAAAAGGTTGAAATACAAAACCCTGTGGAAAGCAAAACAAAGAGAGGCACAAAAATAGCGAAAGGAAAATGCCCAAATTGTAGTATAACTGTTTGCAGAATGGGTGGAATTACTAAATAAATTTTAATTATTTTATTTTTTAAAATGTTTGTAAGAATCATAAAAACTTACAGAGACGTTGTTGCTATTTGTGATGATGATTTGCTTGGAAAAAGATTTGAAGAAGGCAAGTTTCAGCTTGATGTTAAGGAAAATTTTTTCAAAGGAGAAAAAACTTCAGAGGAAAAAGCAATTGAAATAATGCAGAATATGTTAAAAGAAGATGCAACTTTCAACATTGTTGGAGAAAAATCCGTTAAAGCAGCATTAAAGGCAGGAGTTATTTCAGAAGAAGGAATAAAAAAAATTCAAGATATTCCTTTCGCACTTGTTTTAATGTAATTCTTTCATAATTAATTTTGTTACTTAAGTTTTATAAAATCATTTTTTATTAAGATAATATGGTCTATAAAAGAAAAAATCAAGGAAATGAAGAACAAAAAATTACAAGAGTAAAGCTTCCAAGAGGAAGAGAGGTTCTGGGAATTATTGAACAAAGGCTTGGTGGAAATAAGGTATTGGTAAATTGTCTTGATGGAAAAACAAGAAATTGCAGGGTTCCAGGAAGATTAAAAAGAAAGCTCTGGCTTCGTCCGGAAAATGTTGTAATTGTTGAACCATGGGAATTAAATGAAGATAGAGGAGATGTAATATTCAAATACCGTCCAAATGAAGTAAACTGGTTAAGGAAAAATAATTTTCTTGAATCAGAAAAAAACGAGTTTTAAAATGAAAAAAATATTTTCAGAGAAACTTCTGAGAATTATTAAGAACAAGAAAAAACTGGAAAAAGAACTGAATGTAAAAATAACAAACAAAGGAAAGGAAGTTTTTGTTGAAGGAGAATCTGAAGATGAATATTCTGCAGAAAAAGTTATTGATGCATTAAATTTTGGATTTCCTTTTGAATATGCATTACTTATAAAAAAAGAGAATTTTACTTTTGAAATATTGAATATTAAAGAATATACAAAAAGACATGATCTTAAAGTAATAAGGGCTAGAATTATTGGGAAAGGAGGAGGAACATTAAAAACCTTGCAACAACTGACAAAATGTTATTTTGAGTTAAAAGATAATTCTATTGGTATTATAGGAAGTCCTGAATATATTGAAAATGCACAAGAAGCAATAATTTCTGTTATTAGAGGGGCAAAACAATCAAATGTTTATAATTCTCTGGAAAAAAATCAAACAAAACCAGTAATTGATTTAGGATTGAAATAATTAAATTTAAATAACAAAATTATCTAATTTTTCTAGGTCTCGGTAACTCAGTAGGTAGAGTGCATGGCTGTTAGATTTCAAAAAAATACAGACACCATGATGTCGTAGGTTCGAGCCCTACCCGAGACGTTTTATTTTGTAAAACAGATAAAATTAATAAATTTAGATATTTCTTAGTTTAGAAATTTTTAAAAACTCTTTTCTCTATCATAAAACATGAAGAGAAGAGGTTTAAACATTCAAATTAATCTTACAA
>CEPZ01011301.1_pt1 | contig 27817 bp, 19 predicted proteins | sample 530461 | NCBI WGS metagenome assembly CEPZ01 (sample SAMEA2620106, study PRJEB7988) | marine metagenome | isolation source: saline water (ENVO:00002010), including
CTATAATAAAGAACGCCCTCTTTTAACACGACTTCTAATATTGTAGCCTACAGCTTGCTAAAATTGCTTTTAGTGTACAGCAAAAGAATGTACATGTTGTTCCCACAACCGTGTATTTTCATTAATTTATTCTCATACATCTTTTGTTTTTCTGTTTTACCAGGCTCTGTACGCATTGCAAATCTATCTATCCTAATTTGACCATCTGTGTACCAATAGTCTAAGCCAGTATTTCCTGCTAGACTAAATCCACACTTAAGATATCCATTTCCCTCTCCAAACCTGCGGTCTGAGTATGTTAATATTCCTTCGCAGTTATTTTCTTTAGCATATTTCAACACATGTGACATCAATTTTCCTAATCCTCCCATAACTTGATGATATAGCTCTGAGGAATATCGTGCTATTTCTATCATCCCATTATATTTTTTTTGCCTTGGAATCCTTAAAGAGATAGCTGAAATGATTTTATCATCATAAAATAGCGCAAAGCACTTTCTAGAAGGTGTAAATCCTGAGATATGAGTTTTTTGAAAGAATTGCTTTTCTTTTTCCTTAGTAATTTCTTTTATTTGGCATTTGCGTGCATGGATTCGAATGCTAGATACCCCTAACCTGTTTATTATCATTGACTTACAAATATCTTTTTTATTGTTCCACTCGTCACTGAATATGTGCATTAATCTATAGTTCTTATCTAAACAATCGATTGTTTTGTTTATGTGACGACGTTTATCATAACTTTCATCACGATCATTTTCTGCATGCCAGTATAAGCCATTTGCCTCGACTGCTAAATTTTTACTCGGTACGATTATGTCTAGCTCTTTTGGACCTATGAGTGTTCTATCACTGGTTTTTGTTTGAATTCCCAGTGATTCAATAAAGTCATTTATCTCTATCTCAAATTGAGATCTACTAATCGGGTAACAAGTAGGACATAATGATCCCCTCTCAAATGCTTGCAGCGTTTTTTGAGATATGGTGTCACATTTTCTACATTTAAAATCTAGATATTGTTTTTGCCTAGAATAATATTCATCTAAATTAGTTATTAACTCAAAATCGTTTGATCTTTCATCGATTCTTTGTTGAAGTGCTATCCTGTTGAGAGTTTTTGTCTTGCTTATCTGACTGCGTGTTTTTAGTGTATGGGCTCTTCCAAAGAAGGGATTGTTTTTACCTGTATTTCTTTCTGCTTGAATTCGAACTCTTTCATCAGTTTCTTTTGTCAGGCCTCGATTCCATGCCGGAGACTTTCCACCGGCTTTTCCTCCTATAGATGATGCGATCTTTGAGCAGTCTTTACAAAATCTTTTGAACTTATATGCGACATACCTTGTTTCATTTCCACAGTGTTCACATATTGGTTGTTTTTTGTAGATATATTGTACGGTATAATCTTTTGATTTTAGTTTGTGATCACGTTGAAGATGGTTTGAAAAATCCTTTCCGCTTGATTCGTAGCTGCATATTGCGCATATCATATGTTATTATACCTTTTTATGGTATATAAGTAAAGCATGATATGCCTTAAAATAAAAAGGGGCGGCATAAAATGCCGCCCCTTAGGTTCATAAAGATCTAGCTGTCTAGATCACATTAAGATCCATTACAGTCACCGTTCCGTAAAAGTCAGCACGAACCATCTTCTTGCCGTAGCGAGTCATCACTCCCTTGCGGGGCGTGAAATCCTCTGGCGCGAAGATCGTCGGTGTGACAATCAATGGAACGTACGGAGCGTAAACGTATCCTGTCTCAAGGTAGCTACCACCCTTATAGCCAACAAGAACCTTGTTGCGCGGGAAGTAGGGATCCTTGTAGACTGTGAAGCGGTTACTTAACGTTCCAACCGGTGCAGCACCAAGAGTGAACGGATTACCAACTTGACCATCACCATCAAGACTGTAGTTAGGCTTATAAAGCACGGATGCCTCAAATACCGTTGATACCTCGGGTGAGCAAACGATAAAGTTTGCAGATCCGCGGAGAGTCTTGCGATGAATCTCATTTGCGACGTCAATGATCGTCTCAACGAGAGTCTCATACCACTCACGTACTGTACCCGTGAAGCTCGGACCGGAAGCGAGGGTGCTCGAAAGATTAACCTCATTACCGTTTGTCTTGTTAACGAACTTACCTGGCATACGTGACCAGTAGTAGTTTGCGCCTGCTGCCTCAACAAGGAGATCATTTAGGATCTCACGGTCGATCTCAAGTGCAACCTGCTCTGAGAGGATCTGTGTAAGCTCGACCTCAGCATCCATGCTGTGATAGGCGTTAAGATCCTGTGCGAGCTCTGGTGACCAGCGAGCACGTAGCTTACGAGTCTGAGCTGTAACAGCAATTGATTCGATCTTGATGTCGATCTCGGGAATCGCCGGTGAGGGAGATGACGCGAAATCTGATTCAAACGAAGGAATCGTCAGAGCTGAACCATCTGATGTGTCAATATCAAGTGAAGCAGCAAGGACATATGATGCTGTTAGGTTAGCAACAGATGCTGGGTGAGCCTTATGTGATCCTGTTACAACAACAAGAAGAGCTGCATTGGCTGCTGTTCTTGAGATGAGAGGATTTGACGTGAACTGACCATTTGTAAATGTTCCAACCTGATTCAAACGTCTAACATTTACTAGGTTCTTTCCGCCCTGAACTGACTCAGGAACAGCTGAAAGACCGTTTCCGCCGCCGCCTTGATCCGAACCAAGGTTTGCATCTGTAAACAAAGAAACATCCTTTGCCTGTGATGTGTCCATGGAGTTGAATACTGAAGAAGCTAGGTCAAGAACCACAAGCTGGAATTCACCAGTTGTTGTCTGAGCTGTGTCATCATCAATCAGTGTTGTGAGCTGCGGATCGAACTGTAGAAGACGTCCATCAGTACCTGTTGATGCACAAACTCGGCCATCCTGCAGCGTTGAATTGCCCTGGAAGGCACCTGATGCTAGGACATTTGAAGTCTGTACTATAGATGAGCTATGCACCTTCGTGTATGATGTTCCAACTAGATCATACTGACCGCCTGTGGCCAAGGATCCGCTTTGGACGCCCTTGCCTGTGGGGTTGTTATAGATCGATTGGCCCTTTCCATATGTCTGCGCGTCTGCTGCACCGGCTGCACCTGTCTGGAGGTTAGAGTCACCACCAATCCGTGTACCATATGTATAGTCCAGATAAAAGAGCAGACCTGAGGGTAAGCTCATCGGCTGGATGGAAACTAGCTCGTTAGATACTAAGCCGCCAAACACCCTGCGGACGATTGGGAATGCGATGTTTGTGAAACCACGAAGATCGCCTGATGTTGTCATATTTGCAGCGCCAGTTGACAGAGAATTCTGTTCGCGAAGTAGCTGTGCTGCCTGGTTCTCGAGCAATCGAGACATGATTTCCTTATTGTGATCAGCGAGACCACGAAGAAGACCAGTTCTAGACCACTTTTCAACCAGCCGTTGACCTTCAGCGCCGATATTTCTATGCCGGATGCCTTCTGTCAACTGTTCTAGTGTAAATGATTTTGCCATTGTTTTTCCTTTAAGCAGTTGTTAAGTTATTTACCTGTTATTTTACTTTAACCCAGCGAGTTGTGCCCAACGTGAAACCTCTTTCGCCTCAGAAAGCTTAGCTGATGCCCGCTTCGTCGGCCTTGAGGAAGCACCAAGAGTCTTTCTCGCTGTTGATTCTGATAGATTTTCTGATTTGCCCTTTGAAAGTGATTCCGTTAGGCTCTTATATAATAGCTTTACCTCTCTTAAGCTTCTTGCATCATCGAGTGACTCAATGATAGACTTCCTTTGTGTCGCTGAGACACTGGGATTTTGAAGAAGCTTATTCACATAAAGAAGTTTTGCGTTAAATAAGTTCAGATCTGTCAACTGCTCACGAAGTGTTTCAACGGCACTTCTGTATTCGTTGAGCTTATTTTTAAGAGCTCGATTATGCCGGCTCTCATCTTTAAGATTGCGCTTTAACTTTCGCATCTCTTTTAAAACATTAATATCTTTGTCGCCTAGCTCTAATGCATCCTTGCCGGCTTTTCCGCCGCCAAAGTGATGGGCCATTGCTTTTGCCTCTCCTTCTGAGAGCTGGCTACGTAATCTCTTTAATTCTGACCTGAGAACGTTCTCATCAATTTCGTATAAAACATCCTCCTCCTCGAGCTCAGGAAGATCAGGAAGGTCATCAAGGGCTACCTCTTCCTCACCTTCATCATCAGAAGGCTCTTCTTCTACATCGACATCACCGTCAACATCCTCATCTTCAACAACACTTACGCTTGCAGTTGATAAGGCATCACGAAGATCATCAGCTAGCTCTACATCGCCTAGATCTAACTCAAGACTAACCTCATCAAGGTTGCTTTCTGTTAGGCTAAACTCCTTTTCGAGGGCGTTTAGATCAATTTCATAAAGGACATCGTCATTTTTGGACATATCTTGATTCTCCGTTTGTGAATCATCTTGAATATTTATTACTTTAGTATCAAAAAGGTCAGCATTTTCATTAAATTTATTGGCAATGCTTAATAGTTTCTTCTTTTCTTCTTCGCATAGGCTGTCTAGTGTGGCACTTGCTGCTGATCTCATTGCACCTTCTGACGTTGTAGAAAGCATGGCATCAGACACATCGGCTCCTCCGAGCAACTCTATTAATGACATTAATGCTGTCTCATCTAAAGCGACATCATTTTCATAAACAGGCAGGGGCTTTATTGTCTTGTCAGGGTCCTCATCTTTATCTGAGCTTCCTGTGAGAACGTGGCTGTCATCGTCTTCTCTTTCTGAATCTTTGTCATCACTATCGTCGGCATCATTCTCACTAACAAGCTGAGCCTCTATGAATTTTCTAATCTTGGGTGTGACTGCTTCAATAATTGCATTTTTAGCATTTTGCTCAGCAGCCTCTCTAAGCATTCTAGCCTCAGCTATAGCTTCGTCGTAGAGTGATTTTGACATTTTTCCCTCGTCATTACTTAAATATTATGTAAATTAATAAAATTACTCATCATCTGTGTCTAAGAGCATTAGTATTCTAATTTTCTGCTTTATTAAAGACCTTTCGTCATCACTTAAAATATCTGATATTTCAAATGCGCTAATGTCATCGTCGACAGGATCACTTGTCGGTGCCCTCGACGTTCCGTATACCGTTCCGGTTCTTTTAAACGGACCAGTTGTTCTAAATGCCTGGCCTGATCCGCCGGATCCAATTGGTGGGCCGCTGAAACCTTTTGGATATAGCACATTATGAGAAAATGGTGATATTCCAGATGATGTCTTCGGCATTCCCTTTTCTGCGAGAGGCGCTAAATCAAACCTTTGATTTGTTGCAAATGATGCTCTATCAGCCCTTCTACTAGGATCTGCCCTTACATATGTTTTATTGACCTTTGCAACAAACGCGTCTACGTCATCATCATCGTCAAACATCTCGTCAAAAAATTCATCTTGTTCCGCTGCACCTATCTTATACTTTGGTGGGGACACATAAATTCCACTATCACCTGATATTATTCTTTCAGATCCGAGGCCAGTTCCCATGCTGGGAATCTTTGACTGTGCCTTTCCATATCCATGACCCTGTCTGCCGTCATAGTTTCCCGGATTGTAATAGCTCTGTTTAGGCATTAGCCTTTTCCGTCTGATCCCTGGTATGATCTGCCAGAAATATATTGACCTATTTTTTGCGATGCTATTTTTTCAGACGTATCTGACGGTGATGTCTGACCACCCAATCCTGATCCGTATTCCACACCGGGATCAGGTAATTCACCTTCATATGGTGCTTGATCATTTGGAAATACACTTCCCGGACCCGGAGAGGTAATATTAGGAACATACGGTGATGAAGGAAGCCCGCCGCCGCCTGTCTTTACGTCACTAAGCTCTGGTGTGGGATCATTTGATGTTCCGACAAAATCTCTATTAAATGTGTTCACACCTAAGCCGTTTGTGACTTCACCTATTAATGCGAGCCTCTCATATTCCTCTCTCCTTTCATCGTCTGTAAGATCGCCACTATAGATTGGAGATGCAGAAAATGATTTCTGGAGATTTTTTTCATTTCTTGCCCCGAGAGGACTTTTTGATGCAGGTGATGCTTCAACAGTTATCTGCTTAACCTCAGGCATTTTACAGCTCCTTTAAAATTTGAGACTTTATTGCATCTCTAATACGCCTAACCCTTTTTAGATTTTTAGTAAGTCTGGCCTCGGCCAGGCCTAGCTTCTTAGCGTGATCAATTTTATTTGATAATGTTGATGCAAGAGAATCAGCATCTACCTCTTTTGTATCGTCAGCTGCAGCACCAGGTAATCCAGACTCTGCTAGCTTTCTTTTCTCATCTAGAACAAGACTCTTTAAGAGAGCAGGTGTTAGCTTTTTAATTGTTGACATAGTAATCCTCCTGTCATATGCATAAAATACATATTCAAGAATTTAAAAATTACTACATCTATCTTGACTTATTTACGCTATCTGAAAATGCCAGAGCAGCCCAGTTACCAGCAGATTCACTGAATAGATCAAGAGGGTCACTTTGTGCTGCGATAGTTGATGCTCTGTCGCTTGTCTTCTGTGATCTTGCGGGAGCTGACTGCTCCTGGAGTGTTGTCAAAGCTGTATCCTTGAATATGTCAGCCAGAACTGGATCAGATGTTATTGCTGCGGCTGCTGACTCTGCGATAACTGTTTCACTTTTACTAATTTGTGATTTTTGTCCCCACTCAATTCTATCAAGTGTCTGACTCCTGCCATCCAGGATATTTTCTTCTATCTTTGGCGTATGTTGAGAACCTTTAGCACGTAAAGTTGTGGGCCTTGATGTACTGCTAAGACCTTCCTGTAATATTTCAACAAGGCACTCCTTGACAATTCCTTTTAAATCACCCTTGCTTAGTCTTTTTCCCATCTTTATTCCATGTTACCATGATAGAATTTCATTAAAAATTCTATCAATCTTGTCAGTCTTAGTAAAAATCACGTCTAGATCTCTTTGATCTATCTTTCTTGATTCACGAAGCATAAAAGCTCCCGGCGTGCTAGGCTCAGACACCATGTCAAAACAAATTAATTGAAAATCCTCCTGGACAATTTGGCTATCGCCTTGCTGTCTAGTTGATCCTACACCTCTTGATGAAATGCCAAGTGTTACACCAGATTCAACCAGGCTCTGTAAGATTTTTCCACTTGGCGTGTTGAGAAGTTCAATTGATCCAACAACAGCGTCGCCTTCCATTCGTGCTTCTCGAATTATGTGAGATGCATTTTTTAGCTCAACAACACTATGCTCTGGATGATCGCACTCGCCTAAGGCCCTATTTTCTTTAATAAATTTTTGATAATTAAGAATCTCTCTCTCAAGAATCGATACCGGGTATATTCTTCCATTCTGGTTTATTGTGTTTGCACGTTGCAGAACACCTCTAAGAACAACCTTTCCGTTATTCCTCTCCTTGGACTCCTTAATTGTCTGCACTGTATACTGTAAGGGGGTCCACTCAGTAAGAAGCTGAAGATTATTTTCCATTTAATTCCTCCACTATCTCATTCTTGAGCTGTGATATAACTAGAAATCTAGAAATCACCTCGTCAGAGACAGCATCTATTTGTTCAGAGCTAACTTTATTACTAACTTCATCAATCTTTTCAAGGATTGTATCATTGTCTGTGTAACACTTGAGATTGTCCAATTCACTCAACGTGTTATTTTTAATTTCTGACAGTGTCTCATTTATTGGCGGACCGTTGCCACCACTCTCAGATGAAAACACATATGATCTAATTAGCGTCTTTTGATCGGCGCTTAGCGATCCGCCATATCTCTTATTAAACTTCTCTGTCATTATCTTAACGACAAGTTCATCGACGTCATTGTCAATATTCTTCTCAATTGACGGCTCGGTCTTTTCTGATAATAGCCACTCAACGACCTTTGACTCGAACTGTACTACCTTTGATAAATCTGACAGGTCGCTCTTTCTCCATTCATTTAAAAGCGACTGGATTGTTGCATATGTCTTATATTCAGGAATTCGTCTGTGATAGAAGCTATCATCTCCTAAAGTGTGGTTGATATCCTTTATCAGCATTGACTTCTCGCGATCTAAACGTTTCACGTTACACCTTCTTGCTGCGTATTTTGCCTCTGTTAGGATGCTCGCTGCAACAGGTGTATCACTAATTGTTGTCTTTGCAAGTGCATTAAATAGTCTAAATTCCTTATATAGCTCTGTTGACTTATTAAATCGCCTCTCAATTATATTGAGCGCAACCTGTGCAGATTCTTTATCACCTTTAATTAATGAGTCAGATATATTTCTTAGAAGTAGCTCGTATATTATTCCGACGTTCCTCTTTTTGTTATGAGATCTTGCCATTTTTGGAATTAATCCTCCTCTGATGAATTATCGCTCTCAGAGATTACCCTTCTACGATTACTTATGGTGCTCCCGAGAGATTTTAGTGTAGACTTTATGTCTGATGTCATTTTATGCTGTGCTACCAACTTATCATCTATCATATCTATAAACTCGCTGCTATCTAGTTCTGATAATGCTGGAATAGATATTTTTCCGAGATTCCTTATCTCTGATCTATCCTTATACTTCTTTAATTTCATGCCATCTGGATGTGTTATTGAGTCAGATGCATTATTTCTATCATGTGAAACAAGCCTGAGATGATCAGTTTCATCATTGCTATGCCTTCTTCGCTTTCTCTTCTCTGCCTCCTTCTCAGCAGGCGTCTTATCATCAGCATCAGCAGCGGAGTCATCTTTGTGATCGTCTATGACCTCAGATAGCCTATCAACTGCACCTTGTGCCGTTATAGGCGACATCTCGTTGTGTATTGATAGCATGCTGAGGTCTATCTCATCTGATTCATCGACTCCGGATGCTGTTAACAAGCCCATTCCTAAGCTATTTCTATCATCGCCCGCAAGAGCTAGGTCAGTAGCCCCTCCCGGCTCCTCAGCTGGTGGTTCGTCTATGCCAGGGTCGTCGGAGTCTAAATCGTCATGGTCTGATTCCTCACCAGGAAGATGCACAGCCTCGACCTTTAGGTCCATCAGCCTGTCAGAAAATATTCCGCTGGTGATGGACTTGACGTCTTCCTTTGTCATGTTAAAGATATTTCTTCTGATCCATTCCCTGTCAACAAGTCCTTCTATGCCCGTGCCGAGGCCTGCGATTTCAAATCGTGATCTAAATAGCTCTAGCTTCTGCTGCTGCGCAATTGTGCTTGGATTAGACAACTGAAGGGTGAAATCAAGTAAATCCTCTCCCTCAAATCCGTTGCAGAATAGATGAATGATGGCGATCTTATTTAGCTCTGCAACAATTGTCCTTTGAATTCTAGCAATTGTTCTTGAGAATCGTATGTCTTCCTGGGAGTTGTGGACAAATATCCCTGCGGCTAGCGCAAAGTTGTGATGATCATCAACAGTTATATCATATACCCACTCTGGAGAATCAAGTTTTATAATTTCAATCTTCGCGATCTTGTGGTTATAATTGATATTATCTTTTGCAAAATCTCGCCATCTTGAATAACCGTTTTGATTCAAAAGCTTCATTAGGTATCTAGATCCAAACGGTCTAATGTCTTTTGGTATATTAAGAAACTCTTTTCTTTGCGTGATATTGTTTTCCTTACAAAACTCTATTAAGTCATCAATCTTATAATTTTTATATTTTTTGCTTATCCAATGATTTTCTCCTGACTTGCTCTTTCGATATTCATCATCTTTCCACATTTCTTTTAATTGCGAAACCTTAATATTTCTATAATCTTTATTTTCCCAATTTTTCTTCATCGCTTGAGACATTTTATCAGAAATCTTGTCACCATGAATCCATTTATAGAGAGGTCTACCTGGTGTAGTTGTTTCAAATTTCATTTGACTTGAAGACATATCTTTATGTTTCTCTGACTTTAACCATTTTAAAACTGATGCCTTTCTTCTTTTGACAACGTCTGGTCTATGCCAAGACGTTTCAAGATTATCGCTATGATATTTCCTGTGCTCATACCATGTCATTTCTTGTAGATTTTCTGGATCATTATTTAATTTATTAAAGTCTTTGTGATGAAGAACTCTCATTTTTCCAACTGTATACTTTCCATCAACATGATGGTCATACAGTTCTTTATGTGCATATTTCCATTCACCATTCTGCCAGATCATTTCATACCCATCAATAAGGTCACCGTTTTCTTTTGATGAATACTTTGTATAATGCGGCATTACGCTTTCGTCTACGCTTAAGTCCTCTGCATTTGTGTATAATCCATCTTTCATCAAAAACGGATGATTGCTGGTACACTCAATAACCTCTCCGCTATCAAGCGTTATTTTATAAAGCTCAGTTACTTCTTTTGTTGCCCATGCGTTTGTAATATTTCCAAACGTTGTTCGCCTATTGTCATGATCATATGAGTAAGCTTTTAATTTTTTACCTTCATTAAATTCACTCACTATATCTTTAATAGAAATCCTTCTACCATCAACAAGGCATATTTTGGTATTTCCACGAAGACATAAAGTTGATTTTGCACCGAGGCCTTCATCATAGCCAAGATATGCCTTTGGGATCTTGAGGGCAGCAAATAACTTCTTTTGTATATACTCGACGTCCTCGATCGCCGTTGTATTCTGGCCACCGGCAAGCGTGTCAATCTTTGTTCCTGACTCTCCACCGCGGACAGGAAGATAGTAGTCCTCGTCCACGGAGTTCAACAAAAATATACCATTGGTATTTACACGTAAACACTTACTTAAGCTTTGTACTGCAAAGTTATGTCTGTCGTCTTCACCATGAGGACCCACAACAGTCATGCAATAAACATCATCAGGTTCAAATATTTCCTCAATTCTAGCAACTTTATGATTTCTGTATCCTGTCACTGCTTGCTTCTTAAAGTCACTAAACCCGCTATAGCCGAATTCTTTGATCTGATGTGCAAAAGTTCTCGATCCGTACCTCTCATACTTTCGATTGTTATTTAAGTTTGCTTTTTCCCAAGCATTCCTAAAGCTATCTAATTCATGAATAGCTTCAAATAATCTATCCCTATTGAGAGACGGATCATTTTGTAATGTGTTGATTGCAATATCAATACATTCTTTGGGAAGAATCATCTTCATTGCGGCAGATCGTTTTTCTTTATTATTTGCCCAAGACTTTAATTGTGCAGAACGCCTGATCTTATTATGTTCCTTGTGAAGATTAGATCCATTATATTCTACGCCCATCTTTTGAGCCTTTTGATACTTTCTATTATCTTCTGCAGTCTTTCTTCTCTTTGCATCAGATTTATTATAAGCAATCAAATCTCTCTTAGCACGCTCAAGATTTTCAGGTCTCAAAAGCGTATGTTGGATTTGATCAATATGCCATTTTCTATGTTCCCAAAAATCCATTACTTCTAAATTTGATGGACTATTATTTTTTTTATTTGTTTCTCTTAGCCACGGCTCTTTGTGGTGAACTACGGGGCGGTTTTCGCTGCTCCATTTTTCTTCATAGCAATTTTTTGCAACAAGTGTATGTGTTGTCTCATACGATTGAGATGCAGGATTATAACACCTTTCATAACCTTTAGAATTTACATCACGATACAGCGGCATCAGGCAGTCACCCTCAGCCAGCTCATCAGCCCTTTTGCTGGATCCATCTCTCATTACAAATGGATGCTCGGGCGCCGTCATGACAAATGTATCATCATCTAGCCAGACCTTGATCATTTTCTCAGCTGTGTAGTTTTTCCCACACCAGGTAACTTTACCGGGGACGACTTGATGTGTGTCATCCTGGATTGAATATACCCATGGCTGCTTGCCCTCTATGACCTCTTTGGACAGCTCTTCGATGGTTACTGTACGTCCATCTAGTAGTGGTATAGGAGTATCTTTCCAGACAGGAAGCGGATTGTATCGCAAGTCGACGCGCCCTGTGTCCTTGTCGACAACAGATGCCTTCTTTAGTGTTGACTGTACCTGCTCCATGTATGTAGGGATATCCTCAGGCGGGACATTTCCCACATCGATGTAGAATATACGGCGCTCTGGTGACCTTACAACCCTATACACAAGCATCGCATCCTCAACAAGAATTAGCTGTCGCCATATCCTTCTAGCTGACTCAAGAACCGAAGACCCGTAGGGAAGAAATGCATCATTTCCTAACAGTCTCATATGTGACACCTGCCAGTTCTCAAGTGCCTGATTTCCCTGGGTTATCCATCTAAATCTAACTGCCAGCGGATCATCAGGATCATATCCCTCCTCTCTTTCAACCTCATTCACAGGCATGGGATATGCATTGATCACGCCATGTTCGGGTGACACGTCGTTAAAGAGAAAGAAATCCCCGTACTTGACAAGACTCCGCACCCATGATGTCATGTTAAACTCAACATTCAGCGTGTCATAAAATAGCTCATGCAATAGCTGCTTGACTGTCGGGTTATCTGAGTGGATGTGCAGGACATTACCATGCTCGTCTGCTGCGATTGACTCCTCGGAATTGTGAACTATTGTGAAACTTTCTTTGCTATTGCTTGAACCTACAGCGAAGTTATGATATTTTTCTATAGTAAGGTCGTATACATCCTCTATGCCATCCTGCTCTATAGAGACGACCCTGTGATTTGTGCTGTCTATGAAGTCTGTAAAGTTTTTGTATCCTGCGACATAAAAAATTGAATATGCGTCACTTTGTGAAACTCCAATATCGTTCAAAATTTCTTTAAACTTTCTATTTGGTGATGTGCCTTTTACTAGATACTCATCAACTTTCTTTCTTAGGTTTGTAATAACACTGGGACCGTTCCTGGCATACAGCGCAAAGCACTTTGACCATTTTTGAATTCCGTATATTTTACATTGCTGATTTAAAATATCATATGATGAAGAGTATTTCCTTGCTACTTCGTTGATAGTATCGCCTGATAAGATCATGTCTATAATTTGATCTTTAGAAAACGTCCTCTTAAAATCACTTCTCCATCTAGGGTTTAATTCTCCAAATCGAGCACTTCCATGCATTCCATTTTGGCTGCCGTTTCTTCCAAATATCTTCTTTCTTTCTTCAGCAGTATATGAATTAAAAACTTCTTTTCGTCTTGCTAAAAATACGTTCTCTGTCCATCCTGGAATTGAATGCATTTTTTTTGCATGATCAGAAAATATTTGTGACATTTTTTCACGATATCTCTCATCGTTTTTCCATCTTTCTGTGTTTGATGTAGCGTGCAATTCTTTGTGATCATTCCACGACATGATTTGTAAATTTTGCGGATCATTATTCCATTTTCTAAAATCCCTATGATGAACAACACCTTTTTCACCCGGAGACATATATTCAGAAACTACTCTGTGTGTGTATTCCCACTTATCTTTTGACATCCTGATCATTTCATAATCATCAAGTCTATCACCACTTTCTTTTGATGATTGTTTTTTATACACTGGAGTAGTAGCGTCACCTGCCTCTAAATCTTTTACTCTTTTATATGTTCCATCCCGAAGTAGAACCCTATGGTTTTCTGTGAGTCTAAGAAATGTTCCATCATCAAAAGATACTTTATATATTTTCTGATTTTCGCCTGTCTTGAATACTTTGCTACATAACCCAGGAACATATTGTTTATTTTCTATATCATATGAATAGACATAAAAGTTTTTTATATTTTCACTAAATAGTTCACCAACTGACTTTATTTCACCATTTAATAACGGAATCATATTATCTGCTGCCAAACAATAGATGTCAAGTGCTGAGCTTATCTCAGGTGTGTACTCCATCTCGCTCTGACGAGCGATTACCATTGAGTGACTGCGAGATCCATCATCTGATGGATTAATTGAGCCCACAGCAAGGTTGTGATATTTTTCAACAGTTATGTTATATACAATATCTTTCGCATTGAGGTGCTCAACTTTAGAAACCTTGTGATTTTGAAAGTTTTCAGACCAAGAAGAATATGACTTAAATCCATTGTTTCTAATTTTTGTCATCACCTTATTATGAGTTGTTCCAACAGCGTTTGCAAGCTCAATCTTTGTCATTCCGCTAGCGTATGCATTACACACATCTTGATATGTGAATGACTGATCAGCCTGTGGACCTTTTTTCTTTCCCTTGTATCTTTCTCCTAAGCCCATCGACTCTTTGAAGTGAGACCAATTATCAAAGCCGTTTGAGTATATTCTTCTTTGAATTGCGCGAGTGGTGCAGTTTAGTGCAACGCTTAGATCATAAAGCGTCTTGTGATTTTTTAGTCCTGATACAATTTTATCAAACTCTGGACTACATGTCTCTGAGACGATGTTCTTGTGGGTTATGACATCCTGTATTTCATCTTTATTCTTTTTAAACTCTAGCCAGTTCTTTATACCGTGTGATCTTAGCCTTCTTTTAATTACATTGGTGTCAACAGAAAGAATTCTTTTTGTCTCACTTAGGCTAAAATCTGTTCCGACAGCGACATCAAGAATTTTTTCAAATGTAATGTCGTGTCTTGTCCTATGATTATTTTTTACCATCCACAAAGAATGTGCTTTACATGATTTCCCAAATTTATTTCTGTTATTTAACTGAGCGTGATACCTCTTATGCTCATATCGATCCATTATCTGAAGATTTGAAATGTGATTATTTGTTCTATCAAAGTCTACATGGTGCACATCTTCACTTTCACAAATTTTTCGTCCAGAAAAATACTCTGCAACGATTCTGTGTTCTGGCACCCAGCCGCCCTTAACAGCATTTCGATCCATGCTATAGATAAACTTATATCCTGCGCCAGTAATGTCTTTGACATAAAATGGCATCAATGAGCTGCCAGCTGTTAGATCTTCAGCCTTGATTTCTTCGCCTGATCTAAGCAAAAATTTATGATCAGGTGTTACATCAATGTGCCCTCCATCATCAAGCGTAACCCTGACTAGGTTATTTTTTATACCATTTTTTGCAACGCGGGGTGAGTGAGCCGTTGATATCTTAATTGTCTTATCACCGGGGTCATATGAATATACATGAAACCTTTGACCCTCTGGATATTTTTCAATTAGCTCCTCAAATGTGAATATGCCATCAGTTGTGTATACAAGTGTATCACCTCTAAAACAAAAATCGCTGTACCTCGCCATCCTGTCGTATGTTCCGTATGCAGACATGGCTGTGGAGTATACATGACTTTGATTTCTTCGAAACATGTCAAACGCTGATGACGTTTCAGCCCCGCTCTCGAAATCTTTTACCCTTCTCTTAATTACAGGGCCGCTTCTAAATAGCAGAGTTAATCTTCTAAATAGATTCTTTGAATTTTTATCAGCCACCTATACCTCTCACTTACTTGTACACCCAGTCCCACTCAGACAGTATGTTTAGCTTCTTATTCCATTCGCCTGACAGCTTGCTCTTTTTAAAGTCATCTGGCTGCACCTTTGGGTCCCTTGTTGCAGAACTGTAGGGCCTTCCCTCTGTTATTGCACCAGGTAATTCATCGTATGTATTTCTTGATACAGACATTGCCTTGAGCATGGCGTTATTTAGTGCAGATGACGTCTGGCTGTACTCTGCAGATGCATCATAGAGCCACATAGCTATTGCCATGCTCATTACAAGATCATCATTATACCCCTTCATTGCCTGCGCTTTTTGTCCTTTCCAGATAAATGTCTTTAGCTCATCATAAAATCTTGTTGAATAGATCTTTATTTGCTTATTTCTTATGACTTCTTCAAGCTTAGAGAGTATGAGATTTCTGCTTTTTCCTGATGTGGTGAAGCCTGCTATGTCACTATCTCTGCTTGGAACATAGTCTCCGACGTACACTGCTTTTCTTCTCTTATGATAAAGATTAGGATATTGCATCTCTTTTAACTTTAGAACTGTAGCATACCCATAGCTATTATTTTCAGGGCATAGCAATGCTTTATTATACTTGTGGCCGAATTCGTGTAAAAGCTCTGCAAACTTATCAGGAGGTATCTTTCCTTTATACTCAGCAACACATTCTCCCGCCGTGACATCTATCACGTGGAATGTAGAGTAGTCCCTTGAGTCACCTCTCGACACATCTGCTGCTATGACATACTGATGCTCTGTGAGCGAATATTTCCATATCCACACATTCATATCATTTCCAGCCCTGTCTACTGGAGGTTTGCACTCTAGCCTTAGCCAGTCTATCTCACTATCAGATAAAAATGTCTCTCCTGATGATGCAAAGTCACAAAGATATTCCTGTGAGATCTGTCGCTGTGACAAGTTTTTTGTTGTCTCGTTAAACCACTCTTGATCTCTATCCGGATGGATGTTCCACGGGAGCCTAATTGACCTAAACTCATTAAGACCAGCCTCTGCATCCGTGTATAGCTTATAATACTGGCCGCCGACACCGTTTGGTGTTGATAAAATTATTACTCGACCGCCTGTGGAAATTGTCGGATACAAGCCCATCCACAATTCATCAAAATTTCTAACAAATGCTGCCTCATCTATTATAAGAAGTGACAGTGCTTCAGATCGACCTGCATCATCTGATGTCGGTATAGCCTTGATTGATGATCCGTGACTAAATTCTATTAGCTGCTTATTATTCGTTGTTATCTCTGGAAGGACAAGCCACTTAGGTAAGCTCCTGATCATGGTCTTTACCTTGCTAATAAAGTTCTGTGCAACAGATAGCTTTGTTGCAATGATCAATATGTTCTTGTCCTTTTGAAACAGCGCTAGCCACACTGAGTATGCTGCAGCAAGAGTCGACATTCCTAGCTGTCTAGACTTAAGGACTATTGAAAATCTCTCTTCTAGAAATGTATCAACACACTCATCCTGAAATGGGTATGTGTCAAACTTTATTAGACCTCTTACCGGATGCTGTATTTTTAAGTAGTTATTAAAGAAGTAGACAGGATCTTTTCCGGATCTAACAATCTCCTTAATCTGATTTGACTTGTTTAGCTTTGTCATTATTCACAGCTAAACCTTGTTGATCTCCTATAGTACGCGATCTTTCTTGGTGTGTACGGAGATGTTGTTATCATCTCGACGCTGTCATCTGTGTTAAGCTCTTTTACCTTTAGTGCCCTACTGGCGTCGCTTTTAAACTCCTTTTTAAGGTTTTTTACATACTCTTTAATGAGCTTAACAGACTCTTCTTCAAAAACCCTGACCTGATCTCTGAGATTTCTTTCTGATGCTAGATTGACAACTGTTGTGTATTTTAAAGTTAAAACATCCCCTGCGAGAGATCCCTTTATCGACATCGTTGGAGATGTTACAGTTGAGCTCTTTCCAAATGTGTCATTTAAAATTTGTCCAATACAGTTTGTTTCTTCGAAGTTTAACATTGTTATCACCCAATATAAGTATTTATCAAGTTTAGATTTGAAAACTAGGAGGTGATAGTTTTCTTTTCTTGATCTCTGCTAATATCTCTTTTTTTGTTGGCCTCCAGCCAGAAATCCATTTATTACTATTTGACTCAGCCCATCTAATAGCGCAATCTGTACAGCACTCATACTTAGAAAAGTAATTATCATCACTTGCATTATTCATAACAAAGTCACAAACAGGGCAAAATAAAGGTGACATATCCATGACGCTATTACTTGAAATAAATATTCCATCATCCATGAAACACCATAGTATCCTTTTCATTTTTTAATATCTCAAGAGAGCTATCAACAGAATCTTTAATTGCATCGACATGAGATATTACTATAATATTCTTAAACCACTTCTTAAGAGACTCTAAGAGCCTGCTACAGGCCTCAATATTAGTCTCATCTAGAGCTCCAAAGCCCTCATCTATAATCAGCATATTTGTCTTGGGCAAAGAGCTTACGTTAATTAATGCAACACGAATAGCAAGAGATGCCATCATTTTTTCCATTCCTGACGCCAGTTCAATCACCCGCTTTGAGTCCCCGTAATCTATAAAGATATCCATAGCGTTTGATCCAGAATCAGCGACGAGTTCAACAGTAAATCCTGTGACTCCTTGTAGGATCTTTAATATCTCAGAGTTGATCAGCGGAAGCTGTGACATCATTATCTGGAGAGGAATTCCCTTTTTTGACATTGCTTGTATGAACATATCATATATTTTAAGATCTTTTCTAAGCTTATCAAAATCACTCTTTTCTTTTTTTAATCTTGATGTTTCAATTTTTGCCCTTGTTATCTTGCCCACACACGCTAATCTGTCGCAGTCAAGGCTTTCTATCTCGCGTCGTAGATCTGAAATGTTGCTCCTTATCTTTGCGCACTCTGATGACGATTCTTCATCAATTACCCTTGATCTCATATCCTCAAGCGTCATCATGTCATCACTAATGATTCTTTCAATTTCCTTTATTCTAGACTGAATCTTGCTTCTTTCAATTTCAAGATCTGATATCTTACGAAAAAGTTCTGTTTCCTTTTCTGATATTTTGTCAAACTTTTTAATTTTATCCTCGATATTTTCAGCTTTAATTTTCTCAAATGCATCATTTGCACGAGACAGGCTTTCTACCATTTTATCAACAACGTCTTTTTGTGACGCTATGCTACCTTTATCAGAGTGCGATTCTTTGATAAATTTACAGGATAAGAACTTATCTCCGCAGGGAACTTCTAAGAGTTTTTTTGCAGATCTATTCTGGCTATCGAGGATGTTCTTTTGAACCTCACACTCATGCGTGAGAGACAATAATGACTTCTCAAGCATTGTTTGTGAAGATAGACTTTCTCTTAGTCTTTTAATAGGAAAGTCATTTTTGACACGCTTGATGCGAAGAATTCTTTCGTTCTCTTTCTTAAGGCTATTATTAACATTAGACAGCTCTTCTTCACATGATGTTAGCAATAGATTATTTTTACTTATTTTTTCTTCATGCACAAAAACATCATCAGGAATTACGACATCTATTCCTCCAGACGTTGCTAGCTCAATGCTTAGCCTTTCAAGAATTTCCCGCTTTGTTTTTATTAGATTTTCAACGCCCAAAAGAGTGCTTTCTTTATCTTCTATTACTGATGCTTGATCGTCGATTAATGAATCCCAGTCTAAATGATTCATTATTTTAGCTTTTGATCTTGTCTCTTGAGATTCACTTTTTGCAAGATCATGAAGCTTATCAAAAATATTAAGATCAAGAAAGTTTGTCAATATCATCTTTCTTGATGTGGCTTTTTCTCTAATGAATGTATTCATTTGCCCCTGTGATGCGAGCGATGTCATTAAAAAATCTTCCGACGTTCCTATCATATTTCTAACAATTTTTTCTGTACTTCTTCTTTGCTCTCCAGAAAGATCAGATATTATATCTCCGTTGCTGTCTATTTCATGCAAAGAAAGACCAGTTGTAGCATACACATCATTTTTCTTTGTGTGATTTTTTACGGTCTTTCTCTTTAACCTGAATTTTTTTCCATTCATGCTAAACTCAACTGTTGTGCTACAGCTATTCTTTCTATTATTTACTATATGAATGTTTTTAATTGGGCCTCTATCTGTGGTATTAAACAGCCCATACATCAACGATCCAATTATTGATGATTTTCCTTTTGTGTTTTTTCCAAAAATTCCTGTTATTCCAGGAAGATTATCAAAATTTATCATATTTCCTGGGCCGTATGCAAATGTATTATTAAACTTAAAATTATTAATTTGCCATCTTACGCCCCTTAGTCTTTCATCTTCTAGTGATATCTGGGAAAGATATTTGTCAATTAAATTATCAAACTTATCAAACATTGCCTTTCTATGACTAACGTTATCATAATACTCTCTAATCAATCGCTTTTGTGTTTTTGCATCTCTAAGATTGTCACTATTTGTGAAATTCTTTCCGCTTATCTCTATATCTGATGAATTAAAAGCGCTCTCAGACTTAAACACGACCTCTGCGGCATTTTTAAATGTCAGAAGTTCATTCTGCAACTGCTTCGATGTCGCCTGTGTCATGCTCTGGTCTGATCTTATTCTAAACCTGGATCCGTTTGGATGCTTTGCTGACTCTATTAGAACCTTCTTTACGCTTCCCTTCCAGTCAATCGTTATAAACGGCTTGTCATGTGGCAACTCATGAAATGTCACATCAAAGTCATCTTTTCCTCTAATGTCCCAAAATAAAAATCCCTTACCTGTTGACTCACCGTAGTTCTGTTGTAGGGCGCTGCCGCAATAAGCAATTTTTTTATCATCAGTTAGAAATTGAACGTGATGTATGTCAGCTAACAGTGCATAATCATATCCATCAAAAAAACTTACTGTTACCTCGCCGTCGAGCTCCCAATTTGAATCAGTCTTGGAACCCTGTACACATCCGTGAAATAGTGCAATATTGACATCATTGTCATCAGGATGTACTTCACTCCATCCCTTCTCATCAAAACATGAGAACACATTCCAGCTAAATCCAGGTTGATTATCTACTGGGTATGTTCCAGAATCCTTATAGAGATATATGTCCGGATTATTCATTGCTGATAGTATTGGTGATATTGCATCCTGGCGTGATTTATTCTGTAATAGGCCATCATGATTTCCAAGAATTACATGAACGGGTGCAATTGACGATAGGCCGTTAAACCACCAACAGAGACTGTCTATCAGCTCTGGAGATATCCCTTGTGTCTTTGAATGAACAATATCACCGCCGACGTAGATGACATCTGGAGCTAATTCTGTTGCCATCTTAAAAAAGCTGGCAAATGATTCTCGATACTCATCATGGCGACTTAGCCCACGCCAGTGAATATCTCCTAAATGTATGACTTTCATATACTCAAACTAACACAAGTCCAATAATATTACACAAACAAAACTACTATTTACACATCAATTATATCATTAATAAATAATATCTAAAGTGAAGAACCGCTCTGGATCTTTTCTATTTTTCTCATAAGTGATGATGTTCTATTCCATTGCGTAGCATTCTCTCTTTTGCGTAAGAAGTCTTTCTTGAGCATATCTCCGACATCAGATGATCCATCTATGTTGATCATTCTTACGTTGCAGCAGTATTCTGATAGTATTTTTGCATATCTGTCAGCCTTGCTAGACATATCTGCGTCTAGCGCAAGAAGAACGGGTGTGTTATTTGCAATAATACGCTTGAACAGTAATGACTTTTCGCTAAGTGACGACCCTAGTAAGCATGTTGCGTTTGAATTACACTTAACAAGATCAAATGGGCCTTCTACGATCGTTAATTCATCTTTCCAATTAATGTTAATTTCATTAAATATTATAGATGTTTTATCTGCCTTTGAATTAAGATACTTTGGTATAGTCGTCTTGTCAACGGCCCTAGATGAAAAATAGTTAAGATCTCCAAATTCGTCAAATGACGGAATTATTACTCTTCTTCTATGATCACCAGATCGAGATGTTCCAAATTTAAAATACCAAAAATCCCTGTCCTTTAGGCCTCTTTTATAAATATAATTTATGCACGCCTTAATGTCAGGATCTTTACTGTTAAAGCTATCAGCTAAAAATATAAAATCATCAGGCAAAGACACAGAAGTTACTTCGGCGCCCTCTGTGTCTTTAGATAAATTCTTTCCTAAAAACTCTATTGAAAATTGCTGCGCTAGATCAAAGTCAATATACTTTTTTATAATGTTCTCAACTGTCTTTCCCTTGATTCCGCACACCCAGCAGTGAAACTGCCACGTCTCAAGATTAATTGACAACTTTTTCTTTCTTCCGTCTACTCCGTCGATTTCACACGCAGGGCAAATAACTGCTATGTTTTTTCCATCTCTTGCAATCGATGAAGGGCCAAATGCATTTTTGACAAACCTTATTTTTTCACTTATGGTTTTCATCTATTATCTTAAAAAAGTATACCACCTTGTATCTACATGTTCATTTGTACGTATGCGCTGGCAATGACATACGCATCAGCTGAATCAAAGCATCCTTCATTTATAACTGTTACTCCTTTCCTCGGGCCGCTCTTTATTACCCGCGTGGACCATGAATGCTCTGGAACCTTAGATGATACCCATTCAAGAACCTGCTCTTTTGTCGTCTTTTCAGATTTTCTATCTAGCTTTAGCCCGACTGACTTTCTTGCAACGTTAACATTAATATAGTCTGGCTTAATGTTGAACTTATCATAGCAAATGTATGATATGACACCATTGAATCTTGCCAGAGTCATTAGTGTTTTTGCAGACGAAAAGCCTGGCCTAAAGGCTTGTAAGTTTTCTTCAATTAAAATTTTATGTATCTTATGCTCTTTAAATAGAAGTAGCAATTCACTGGATATTCTAGATGCCTTGTCATACATCCCATCTACTTTCTTTAGAGAGATAAATCCCATTGACACAAGAGATCCGCTATCGTTAATAATGCACCACCCTGTGCAGCTTGTCGAGATATCTAGACCAAGTATCATATATTAAAAGTCTTCTCTTATCTTAAAAAGCATTTCATCAGATTGGCGTTTTTTAACGGGCTGTGCTAGCTTTACCTTCATTATAACATTTAAATTATCATCATGAAGGTTTATTCCGTCAATATACACAAACTTTGGATCATGATCATTAGCATCAAATGATGCTGATACTATCTGATATTGTGGATTTGATGATGAATTATGAAGTCCAGTCTCGCAAGGTACATTTATTGTTAAAATATGAGAGTTTTGTTCACCCTTGAAGCTTATTTTGTACTGATCTTTTCCAAAAAACGGAATATTTGGAGACTTTATTAGAACAATTCCCTCATCATAGAAGATGTTTCCAACACTTGCCCAGGTCGGTGCCGGAGTTAGTGAATCAGCCCTGTAGAGGCTTCCCTTTCCATTGTCTCGTAATGTAATCTTAACAGACCCATTTGATCCAGTTAAACTGCTATCCTCTATCTTAAAGCTTCCAGGAAGAATTCTGTTTCCATAATAAAGATTTGATATATCAAATATTACTATCTCATTGGAGCTAGCATCTCTTGTTCTCTGTGCTATGGCTAGACTACCAACATTACCGTTACCTGATGACTTTTCTGGAGATGCAGAAAATAGTATTTCAGCAAAAGCATTGCTTGGGACTGCCATTCCATCATACCAAAGTCTTGGATTTCCACCAGATGCTATTAGGTTATCAAGGTTTATTACACTTAAATTTAACTCTCCAAGATCACCTTTAAATCGCGACATAGGACCTCTAATAAGAGAATCTGGCAACGTTCCGCTTCTAAGTATTTCATAATCAGGAAAGAATAAACCGTTATCACATGGTAAAATTGTTAAATTTCTTTTTCTTATTGATCCGCTATTAACAGCCCTCCACTTAGAGTTCGCCAGCTTGAAAGATCCAGTTGAACTTGCGTAAAAGTACTCATTAAATGACCACTCTGTTTTGTCACTGTGAATTCTAGCTGCTCCTACATCGAGGCCAATACTGTCTTGCTTTGTTGGACCTGTTGATCCAGTTAGCTTATAAAGTCTCGGATGATTGTTTGTAATAAAATCTCTAACAAAGTTTTCAAGATTTAAAATATGTCCGCCTACGGCCAGAGATGCTGTAACGTTAAACGGAGTATTTGTCTGCGCTGTTCTATCAAAAAAGGGTGTCTTGAGTATTTTTCTTGGCCTAGTTTCCTTGACAAAGTATGGGGGAAGATAAAAAAGCATACTTCCTGTTGATGTTTGCCCTAGCACCGACGCACTATGAACTAAATTATCATCAATATACTCAGCAAAAATCTTTACATCGTGTATTTCAGCATTAAGAGGATGATTAAGCTTAAAGCCTGAATCTCCTTTAGATCCTGACGGGTCTCCTTTGAACCCCAGATCAACAACACCCTCGTTAGACGCCGCTGTTGAGTTGAAAAACTTTGCAGAGTTTGCCCCTCCCTCATTATCGTTTTGATCAATTACGTCAGATCCACTATAATAATTTCCAATGAACAAGGCACCTGCAGTCTTAAACGCTGTTCCTCCCGCTCCAGGACGAATTGATGATGAATTTATTGTAAACGGATATGTGTCATTATCAACCCTAATGCTTCCTTCACCATCATTAAAAAGATTTGTGCCCCATCTAATTGATACATGATGCCAATGATTTCTCTGTAGGGAGTTGTCTGGTGTTACAAACATCAATCCTGATTCATTAGCTTGCGGAGAAGCCATTGCAACTTGATTCTTATATGTTGAATTTGACGACGATACATCATATGGAATCTGTGAAGGCTCCCATGCCTCACAACTCTCTGCTAATTGAAGTAATATTCGGTATCCTTTTGTAAGCCCGTTCTCATCTTTTTCAGACCCAGATACTAGTGATATTGCATAGTTGTTTGGAAGATGAACTATCGTACCGGGCTTAAAGTCACGATCAGATGCACCGTTGTGGTATCTGGGATTTATGTGAAAATCAAATGTAAATGATCCACTAAGTGTGTATGGAGGAATTGTGCTAAAAACTGGAACAGCACTAGAGTATACAGTCCACTTATACGGAATCATATTGTTAGGATTGCTTGATCCGCCTCTAGGATCTTGCTGCTTTTTTAGATACCCAGATCTATATGGCCCAAAAACGTGCGCAAATCCTGGATTAAGAGATGTAACTGTGCTATATCCTCGCAGAGATCCAGAATTTGGGTATATTAAAGCAGAATCGTCGGGAACATTTGATGCAGTAAAAAAATTAAGAGAGTGATAGTTTGTGTATGTATACTCACATGAATCGTATTTTGCTCTATAAAAAGGCATAAGAGAATTTTTAATAGTCGACTTTATCATCGAACCTGTTGACATCGTAGACTGCTCATACGATCTTGCCAAGTCGACATTTGCATTTCTAACTTCATAGTAAAAATCACTTTCACCGTATCTTTTTACTGGAATTTTTTTATTATTTCTTGGTAGAATGCTTGAACTATGAGCATGTGACATATACTCATCAATTACTGACGATATATCAACGTAGGCCTCATTCCTTGATGCACTAAGAACGTTTATTGATGCTCCGGCTAAAAAACCTTCAGCAAAAAATCCACCGAAGCCCTGTTCAAGAAATGTGGTGGCGTTTTCGCTAGATACAGAAAAATTTTTAACGTCTTTAATAAACGGACTAGGCCTTGACGCAAGCCCGACAGATCCAGACATCTGGCTTTCTACTGTGTGAGCATTATTTGAACCGTCATCAGCTTTTGATGATGAGACAAATGTTACGTCTGGATTTAGAGTAAGAGACGTATTCTCAAAAAATTCTGATAGAAGCTTTACGAGAGACACGTGACCTCACAGTTATAATTAAAAATCAAGTCTGACGCGGATTGTTAAATCTTTCTCATTATTTTTCTCAATCGGACGACTAAGTTTTGCAACTGCCACAAGATTGTCATTTGCGTCATATAGCCCAACAGATGTAAAAAATGAGAATGATTTTTGTGTGGATTCCTGTCCTGCTTCTATTACCTGAATATCGTTACTAGAGTTAATATATGCTGGATTTGATGAATAGTTGAACTCGTCTGCAGTTGCCCGACAGAATATTAGCGTTGAATTAATGTTTGTTATATTCTGGAATGTTATTGCGGTCTGTGATCCAGAGCTAAATCTACATCCGCAGATATGATTTATTATATCGTCAATAGATGCAGATACCATCAAATCAGGAATAAACTTGGCATCAGAGTTTCCACTAAGATCTGCTGTTCCCCCCTGTGTTCCACCTCCAATGACCATTTTTCCTGTTCCGACAGATCCAGGATTATTCTCATTCATTGCTGAAATTGCGCCAGACACATGCTGACCACCGGACATAATTTTCTTCATATCAAATATAGCTGTGCCTTGTTGATAGAATAGCACACCGACTGATTCAGCTGTGTTAGCTGCATTGACTATATTTCCTGCTGATCCGCCGAATGTTGTCTCTTGATTTGATGCTGCCCCAACATCAGCAAATATCTTTGACCCACTAATTGTTGTCCTATTGAGATTCGTGTATGCCGGACCAGCTACTGAACCATTTCTGGCTGTCGTATCCTCAGTATCAATACATGCAGTTGCAAAAAATCTCATAGCAAAGCTTTCACGCTTTATTTGATCTCTTGTAAATAGTCGCTTAAAATTGACAATCATTGCCTCATCAATTCCATCTTCTGCACCGGCATTGCTAATTGGTGCTGTAAACCGTGCACTTGCATCGCCAAGAAGGAGCTTTGCATGCTGCCTATACACATCAACCTTCTCTCTCATCATAACAGATTGTGACGGAAATAGAAGCTTTCCTGCTGAATCTTGGCCAGTTGATGATCCAGTTACAGTTGCACTACCGCTATACAGTCCCATTGTTATATCAAATACTGGATTTGATGTCTGTAATGTAAAATCCTGATCATGAACAGTTTGAAATAATGATGATGTTACACCGGGACCGATTCCCCCGGTTACAAACACCTGATACTTTTTTCTTGTTGTTGATCCAGATATGTCCTCCTGGATTACATCAACAAGCTGATTTAAAAATGATCTGCTCGTCTTTATGTCAGACGCCGCTATTTGTTTAAATGTAGCCACTTAAAAGAACTCCAACCTACGAAATTTGAACCTTAAAACTTGTAAATGCTCCTGAATTCATTCCAGAAATCTCAACAACCTTTTGGACAACAGATCCGCCTTTTTGCTTATATGTTGTATGAACTGAATTTGATACAGACTTTGCCTGTATTGTCATTGTAAGTGCACCTAGATTTGATGTATTTGTTATTGGATCTGCAGGTATAATGTATGTAGCAATATTATCAGCGTTAATAGAGTCTGGTCCACCGAGTCCTGGAATAGATAAAAATAGATTGTCTATTGTCACCTTAAATGATGCATCTGTTAGCTCTGGTGCTAGGACTCCACCGCCAGATACTGACTGTTCAATAGTTACCTTTTTTGATATATCACCAGCTGTAGTTGAACGAGTAAGGGAAAGAGTACTATCTGACACTCCTGTTAATGATAGGCTTGGAAGCTTCGTTAAATTTGGATTACTAATGCTTACAAGCCTATATTTTTGTCCCAAATTTCCTCTAGTCAGTGCCTCAAGCACAGGAGTATTTTTTTCAATTTTTTCCTTGCCAACTGTTCTGCCAAACTTTTTAATGATTGAATAGTCTATTTCATCATCTCCTAATGCAAACTTAACAATAGAAAATGATCCGTCGTTCCTTGCCAGGAATTGACGACCAATGTCTGTTAAAACGGCATCAAGAATGATGTTGTTAGTGCTGTGATCAAGATAACCGATAATACACCTCTTTTTCTCAACAGGCCATGCCTGAGTTTCTATCAATAATTATACAAATCTTAATTATTCACAGTAAATAGAATTATTTATCTATCTTCAGCCACCCTGACCTGAACTATTTAGTATTGCCAGTGTTGATACATTTGCAGAAGACTCACTAATTGCCTGGGGCTCTGTGCTTATATCACCCAAATATATATCAACGATTTTTGCACTCTGAAGGTCTGTATTGAGAATTTGTAATTTATATGCAGGGTGTGCAGGCTCAGGATCGTTGAGCCCACGAATCAGAGATAGATCCTCACTTATTTTTTCAATTCCTCCGGACTGTGTTTCAACTAGCCTGTTCTTGTGAAGCTTAAGAAACTCTGGATCAAAGTAAAGCTTTATTCTTTCATGGCCGGAGTCTTTTATTGTATCTGTAAATACATCACCGTCTAGATACAGATTTGGATAAGGTTTTGGTGCACCTGATTTTGATAACAGTCTAATGCTTAGCTTATTTTTCATCTTGTCGAACGAAACCTCAAACTGCATAGCATA
>CEPZ01030839.1_pt1 | contig 27654 bp, 23 predicted proteins | sample 530461 | NCBI WGS metagenome assembly CEPZ01 (sample SAMEA2620106, study PRJEB7988) | marine metagenome | isolation source: saline water (ENVO:00002010), including
TACCATGTTATTAATCTGAAAGTTAAAACGCCCCGGAATCTATGGAAACAAGGGCGTTTCATTTGGTATGGAGAATTTTAGAGTTTAGCTTGTAAGCGTAAAACAATAGAACGGCCGAGGGTCGGACCGCCCATGATTTCAACATGACGGTGGTTTAAGATATTGTTGATAGAAAGCATGGCTGCTAAATGATCATTGAACTTGTAGTTGGTGTGCAAATCGCCAAGGAAGTAGGTATCAATGGTGCCATAATAAATACCGGAGGACCAGGGAAATCCATCTACATAGCGAATATTGAGTGTACCACTGAAATCATGTTTACGTGGGTTGAATTGAATCTTGACACCGCCTTTATGTCTTGGAGCATTGATCGGATCTGGGGTATTGGTAATGGGATTATTGAATTCAGTTAAACTTAAATAAGAATAATTCAACCCGACTGTCCATTCTTTATTTAAAAACCAAGCAAGGCTCATATCTAAACCTCCCATGTCTACTTCACCATAATTCACATAACCCACAACCACGGGGGGATTTTGACCCCGGGTTGTATCCATTGCGGCTAATCCTTCAATATAATCACGCCAATTATCATAAGACGTTTCCAAGTCTTCTTGATCCAAAATGTCATTCGGATCATCATTGATTATACCATCGCCATTCCAATCAGTTGATAAAGCTCGCTTATCTAAAACAAGGGGAGAAATAAAGGAAACTGAACTAATGAATGAATCATAATGATTAACAAAAAAATCTACAGTGCCGTATACTCTTGGTGTCAAGCGCCCTTTATAGCCCAATTCAAGTGTGCGCATAACTTCCGGGTACATTCCTTCCTGATCATGGACTTCATTTTTAAAATGGCCTTTAACTTTAGGATCTGTTGATGGGAAGAAGAAAATTTCTTCCTCAGAGTTAAACACGTTGAGGCTTTGAGCATCATAAGGATCTTTCCAATAAACATGATTGGATGAATCTCTTGGAAAATTATAACCATTATATGCTCCTTTAGCATATACTTTAAATGTAACCACGCGTGTAACAAAAATATCCAGAAATAAATGTTGATTAGTAGGCGTATTAAATGCCTGGGCATAGGTCAAACGTACATTTTGATTCTCTTTTGGTCGCCAAATTAATCCGATCTTTGGTGACATTTGCATACCATCAGTCTGATCTAAATTAATCTTCCAATTAAACGGACTATAATCACGGTTATAATTATTGTATTCGATTACATCTGTTAAGCGGTCGTGAGAATCAAATCGTGTTGCTTGGATCAATTCCCATTTGTCAGTCAATTTCCAATTTAATTGGTAATAAAGACCAAATTCATTTACAACATAACGATTGTCTTCAGCTTGTTCATCAATACCTTCATCAATGTTTTCATCCACTTTACCGTCACCGTCATTATCTATACCATCTGCATATACATCACCGACACCGTTTACGCCAGGTTCCCACGGATCAGGCATACCATTACCATTGGTATCTTCGTAATCGTCACTGTCACCATCATTATCAATACCATCTTGAATGGCGTTGGCCACATTATCTGTGGAATCATGAGACCAAACATTCAGTTGTTCTCCATCATCATATAATAGATTATCATTTAGATCTACATAACTAATTGGGGAAAACGCTTCACCATTTCCATTGTTATCCCGGCGATCCACGAGTTTATTATCTGATAAAATTGTACCGCGCGTGTCGGGCATGGTCAGGAAATAATCTAATCCCCATACAAATCGGAAATTGCCATCTAATAATTCTAAAGAATGTTGAAACTGCGTGCTCCATTTTCCGGAACGGTCATAGATTCGTCCTCCCGTAGCCAGGTTTCTAGTCGGATGTGTGGGGTTGCCTGAAAAGCTGGTATTCAGATATGACTGTAGGAAAAAATTCTTATAGCTCAAGCGACCATGCCAATATTTATATACCCAACCATCAGCAAGATAACGGGCAATGCCGGTAATGTTTATATTTCGTGCATATGCATAGCCATGTGAAAAACTCATTGTAAAATCCATATTTGGTTCATAATCAACGCGTACATCATATCGGTAGTTTTCCACATTAAAGTCAGGATAATCATCCACACCATCATCATTAGCATCAGATTCAAACCTGGGAAAATAATTGGAAGGGTATGCTAATTTGAAATCATCTTCTCCACCATATTCTCCATCTAAATTAGTATCGAATAAAAGATTTCCAGCAGCATCGTATTCGTAATCACCAAAACCAAACCCAGACCACTCGCCAGTATCATCATCATATGTACCAGATTTGTAACTTCCAAAACGGCCTATCCAGCGGGAGCCAAGTTCATCTTTTTCATCCACGAGACCATCCCCATCGTTATCAAAACCATCGAACCAGATTTCTTCACCTCCGTCTATTCCTTCATCAATACCGGTATCAATAAGTCCATTGCCATCATTATCCAGTCCATCGGCATAGGCTCTGCCAATTTTATCTTCAGTAACACCCCAAAGGATAATGCCATTATCTAATTCATAACGATTATATGGATCATCTGCTGCTGCATCCACCATTTCTTGGGTTATGGTCGGGCTGCCTGCTTCTGTGCCAAATGGAAATATTCCATCAATATTGTCTTTATATCCTAGATCAACCCAACTATCATTCTCATCTATAAATCCATTTCCATTATCATCTATACCATTGTTAGGAATCTCACTAACGGAAATACCGGTCAGCATTTCTGCTGTAAAAAATGGATTACCTATTTCAGAACAATTACTGTTTTCGTCTATACCATTGTGTCTTAATTGTGCTCGTCCTATAAATGATGGATCATGTCCTTCGTATTCATCGGTGTTAATGTGCTCCCAATCATATGCATTGAAGGCAACACCGGAAATTTTAAATGCTAAATCTTTAAATGTGCTCGCATGACGCATGGTTAGCTTATTTAAATATCCCTTTTCCTGGGCCAGGTTCCCGCCTTGTACATTAATCGTTGTTCCCGTTGATTCACGAGGAGGAGACGTTATAATATTTAATACACCACTGTGAGCATTGGGACCATAAAGAGCGGACGAAGGCCCCAGCACAACTTCAAACTGTTTTACATCTTCAAATGAAACTGGAATAACGTTATACGCAATCAAACGGAGAGAAGGTACATTTGCCATTCGACCATCCGTTAACGTAAGCAGCCTTGAACTGAATGATGAATTAAATCCACGGGCACTCAAGTTATAACTGTCTACACCGGATTGAGTAAAATCGACTCCTTTGACCTGCTTTAAATAATCACCTAAGTTTGTGTTGCTTTCTCGGCGAATTTCTTTTTGAGTAATAACGCTGATCGCCGCAGGAGCATCTTCTACCCGTTCCCGTCTTCGAGATGCAGTAACCACATAGGTTTCCATCTGGATGGCTTCTCGAGCCAATGCAATATTGGCCGTAACTGTTTCACCCAGGGTAAGAGTTAAATCCTGTTTCTGATCCTCATAGCCTATATACGTGATCGTGATCGTAATTGCTCCTACAGGAACATTTTGGATGGTATAATGACCATCGACATCGGTAGCTGCCCCCATAGATGTTCCTTGAACAATCACATTTGCACCGATAAGAGGATCATTATTATCAGCATCTGAAATCCGACCGGTGATTGTGCCGCTTTGGGCAAAAAGATGTGAAGAAACAGTAATCAGAGTGACATAAAATATTATTCTCTTCATAAAATCCTTTTAAATAAACAGACAGCCCCACCTGTTAGTGGGGCTGTCTGAGTTATTATGTATTCAACGGAAAGCTGTAAACTTATTTCAACAGCATCATTTTCTTTGTTGCTACATTGTTTCCTGACTCAATACGGTAAATATATACACCGCTTGGCAGAAGTGAACCATTTGTATGATGTCCGTCAAATTTTATAGAATGACGTCCAGCATTTAGGTCACCGGAAAAAAGTACAGCAACTTTTTGTCCGAGCAGATTCCAAACAGAAACGTCTGTTTGAGACTGTTCGATAATATCAAAAATGATATTGGTGCTGGGGTTGAAGGGGTTTGGATAATTCTCATACACAGCAAATTTAGCCGGGAGAATATCTTCAGATACAACACTGGCTGTATCTTCTTGTACAACCACATCAAAGGTAGCTACTACATCTCTTGTCTGTATATCCGGTACACAAGAATTGCCGATCTGAAAGACCATTCGTCCATTGGTTCCATTCCAATCATGATCTGAATCATCAACCGTAACTCCAGCTAATGCCAAAGCACCCAACGCATACACTGCAGTTGCTTGACCGGTTTGTAACAATGCATCTTCGACCGATACACCGCCTGTTAATAAAGCCGTTAGTGTTGTACCGGCATAAGCACCGACAGATGCACCGATAACAGCAGCTGTTCCTGCATCTAAACCAAAAGCAGTTGCAATCGCTTGACCAGCCAAATCAGCTAAAGAATCAGCAGCCATTATTAATGCTGATGTTGGGTCTAGCCCTTGTGTCACAAAATAATATACTAATGCAGGTGTATCAGCAACGCCATCTCCATCCGTGTCAACCGTAGGAATCATACCATCGGTGTATGCTTGTGTAAGAGCACCCGCGGCTGTTAGAAAATTGTAGGTCATATAATACCCTGTGAACTGAAAGGGTGAATCGTCTGCACCGGGTTGTTCCCAAAATGGAATACCGTCAGCGCCATTGGGGTCAAAATAATAGCCCCAATCTGTATCGAGGGTACCGTCTGCAACACCATCACCGTCCAGATCAACACCTGCGCCGCCAAGGATGGGATAGGTACCAACATTGAGCGGTATGCCTTGGGCAGCAAGAACTGCAACTGTTACTGTATCCCCGGGAGCCAAAGTGACACCGAGATGACGATTTAGCAGACCAGCATCATCAATACCGCTGTCAGAATCCTGGCCATCAACAGCATGCCATACGAGTGTTGCTTCATCAAAAGCGGTATTATCATCGTTAAAATAAGCGGTAAAAATACCAAAATTGTCACCATCTGCAGCTGGGTCTTCCCAGTCAGACGGTGCATCAAACCAGTCAAAAACTACCGATTCACTAATTCCAAATCCCCAGGTAAATGAACCTTCAGCGGCATTATAGGAATTAGATGTGTTGGAGAAAGTAATATCTGCATTATCCGTAACCGGAGCAATCACGGCAAATGTTGAACAATCTTCAGTATCGGTGGTTGGATATGTATTTGATGTACCTTCAATGCCTGGAATCAGCATGGTGCTTTCTTCTTGGTTTAATCCAACGGTTAGGTCAATGCCATAAGCAGCTAATCCGGCAGGTACCAGTAATATATCAGGTGTTACCACAACAGCAATAGTATCCCCTGGAGCCCAACCAGCTAATGTTGCAGAAAACGCAGGAGTAGCAGCATTTGGCCAATGTGCATCCAATGTATACTGGGAAACAGAATCATCTGGGCTATCTGTTAATCTGGCTACATTAATGTAAGTTACCTTTACACCATTGAGCTGGTACGTGCCAGTAAATGTTTGTGCCTGCAGAGCTGCAGAAAGCACAAGAGTAATGATTATACTTGTTAGCAATTGTTTTCTCATATTTAATCCCTTGCAAGTTAATAGTTAGTTTAAGAACGAATTCTTCCCATGAAAGGCGTCGCCTTGTCCGTCCTGTTATGTAAAGTATACCACGTTTTTGTATCCTTTTTCAAACAATATTTTAATAATGTGATTTGGGTCATCTTTTGTAATTACGGCGTTGAAGCCACCTCCAAATCGACCAAAGTAGAACAATTGAACCGAAGAAGAAGAGAACGTTAGCTGCAATAATTGTTTCAGTATGATTCATGATTATAGGATGAAGAAATATATAATAAACCTTAAATTGAAACCAAGAAACAAGTCATTTTTATGCTTGTCTGATAGATGACAATAATTATGGCTTCAAATAGTTTTATTTTATGACCACACATTTAATGAGGAAAACAAATGAAGATTTGTGTTTTAGTCAAACAAGTTCCAGGGAGTGAAGCACAATTTAGTGTCTCTCCAGATGGATCATGGATTCAGGAAACGGGACTTCCATTTGAAATGAATGAAAGCGATAATTATGCTTTAGAAGAAGCATTACAAATTCGCGAACAAATGGGCGATAGTGAAGTGGTCATTGTCAGTTTAGGTCCGGATCGTTGTCAGAAAGTGATTCGAGAAGCGCTGGCTAAAGGGGCAGATCGGGCCATACATATCAAGGAAGATTCTCCTTATGAGACGGATCCGTATTCAATCGCCACAGCCTTGGCAAACACGATTAAGGATGAAAAGTTTGAATTGGTTCTTTCCGGACTGCAATCCGATGATCTTGGTTTTGGACAAACAGGAGTCATTTTGGGTGAAATTTTAGGAATGACGACTGCAACACTGGTGGTAGAGACAGAAATCCAAGATGGAAAAATTAAGGTTAAACGAGAGTTGGAATCAGGTTGGTTTCAATGGCAAACCATGGACCTGCCAGCCAGCCTGGCAATTCAATCAGGATTAAATCAACCACGCTATCCATCATTGAAAGGGATAATGGGCGCAAAGAAAAAAGAAATAAAGGAATCATCATTTGCTGAAATGTGTGATATAGATGGGCTGCAAGCGTTCAATGGTTTATCTGTACAACGTGCGGAAAAACAAACAGAAATGATTGAAGGAACTGTGGATCAAGTGGTAAACAAACTTGTAGATGTTTTCAAAAACGAAATACGAATTAATTAAAGGGAAATGATGGATATACTTGTTGTATTAGAAGATAAAAACGGAAACATACACCGTATGAGCCAAGAAGCCATTACCGGCGCTCAACAGATTGGCAGTGAATTCAATTTAAGTGTTGGAATTTTAGCTATGGGTAGTAATGCAGCTGCACTTTCTGAACAGGCAGCCCAGTATGATGTCGAAGAAGTTTTAACATTGGAAAATGAACATTTGAATCATTATACAGCTGATGGTTATGGTGCAGCAGTTGCACAAGTTGTTACAAATGAAAATCCCAAATATGTTTTCTTTGGATATACATATCAAGTTCGCGACTATGTACCCAGAGTGAGTGCAAAATTAAAAAGACCGTTTCTAAATGATGCAGTTTCTTATTCTACTGAAGGAGGAAATCCTGTTTTTAGTAAACAGGTTTTAAATGCCAAACTTGTGACAGCTTTGCAACCAAATGATGGCGGTCCCATTTTAATTAGTTTTCAATCGGCAGCATTTTCTTCAGAAAATATTCAAAGTGGTTCAGCGAATGTACGAACAATATCAGTTGATATAGACGCTGCTGTGATTAAGACAGTGACTGAAGATCCTTTTCAGGAAGAGGCAGGGGGAGTGGACTTGTCCAGCGCAGAATTAATTGTCTCCATCGGCCGGGGTATAGGCAAGGAAGAAAACATTCCTCTTGCTCAAGAATTGGCGAAAGTGATAGGAGCTGAATTGGCATCTTCCAGGCCTGTAGTGGATTCAGGTTGGTTAGCGCCCCATCATCAAATCGGCAGTTCCGGGCAAACTGTTGCCCCGAAACTTTATCTGGCATTGGGTATTTCCGGAGCCATTCAGCACGTGGTGGGCATGAAAGGGTCAAAAAATATTGTTGTGGTCAATAAGGATCCGGACGCCCCATTATTTGAATTGGCAGACTATGGTGTAGTAGGCGATGTATTGGAAATTATTCCTAAATTGACGGAAGCACTAAAATAATACATGCCAGATATTCATTTTTCAAATATTGAAAAGATCATCCTGACCCTGAGCACACTTGCATGCCTGGGGTCGTTTGTTTATGAGGTTTGGCGGAGGATACGTATTGTTCTCCGTGGACAAGGTTCCCTACCGTTTGACAAAATTGGTGCTCGCATTTGGAGAGTCATAAACGAAGTTCTGTTTCACAAAAAGGTCATGGGCCAACGGTTCTGGCCGGGACTGATGCATGGATTGGTTTTTTGGGGTTTTTTGGTCTTCGGACTGATTACGATCGACCATTTTGCCACAGGATTTGGCGCTCCATTATTTTCTAAATCGTTCCATCATTTCTATTCTTATTTTGGGATCCCTTTTGCCATGTTGGCTCTGATTGGGATCGTATCACTTGTTTATAGACGATTTATAACCCAGCCAGTTCATCTGGGAAAACTATCTCCAACATCAGGATTGGTGGCAGTCTTTATCGTCGTCTTGATGGTCACATATATTATTGGAGAAATGGATATTTCTCCTCTTACGTGGAAAATTAACTGGTGGCTCCACTCGGCCATGATCCTGGCATTCTTGTGGCTGATCCCCCGTTCCAAACACCTACATTTGGTATTGGCTCCAATTAATATATTCTTTCGACCGTTCACTCAACCAGAACATACACTGGTAGAAATTGACCTGGAAGCATCTGAAGAAGATTTGGATAACATGCTGGCTTCCATGACCCAAATGACCATGAACCAGGTGTTGGATGTTTTTTCATGCGTGGAATGTGGTCGATGTACGGAAGTCTGTCCAGCCAACCGTGGCGGTGGAGTGTTGGACCCAAAGAATCATTTTATCCTTGACCTACGTCAACCTCTTCTTGAATCCGGTAGCGTAGATGTATTGGCTCAACTGAACATCGAAGCCGGTTGGGAGTGCACTACTTGTCAGGCGTGCACGGAAGTGTGTCCCGTTGGCAACCATGTGGAAAAATCCGATGAGATCCGCCGTTCTGAAGTTCTTATAGAAGGGAAAGTCCCCCAGGAATATCAAAAATTATTCACGAACCTTCAGGAAACAGGAAATACAGAAGGAGCGTCTAATAGTCCTCTTGCGGAAAGCTTACCAATGTATTCTTCAGATATGGAATACGTTCTTTGGTTGGGATGTTTTGCCCGCTACGGGTTGGATCCTGATTTTGAGAATTCAGTACGCAGTTTTACAAAGATTCTGGATGTTGCAAATGTCAGTTACGGTATTCTGGAAAATGAACATTGTTCTGGTGATCCACCCAATCGATTGGGTGATAAATTAACCTATTCCATGCTTCGGGAATACAATACCGAACTACTTTCTGAAGTCAAAAAAGTGGTAACCTTGTGTCCCCATTGTGCCATCAACCTGGAAAGGGAATATGCAAAATATGGAAATGTGAATTATACTGTTGAACATCATACCCAAGTTATCGAGCGGTTGATCACTGAAGGTAAGATAAAGGTAGAAAAGGGTGAAAATGGAAAAGTAACCTTTCATGATCCCTGTAATTTGTCCCGCATGCTGAATGAATTGGATGCTCCCCGGATGGCCATCACATCTGTGACCAGTGATTTTATGGAACTGGAAGAATCCGGCCGGCAGACATTGTGTTGTGGAGCTGGTGGTGGGCTATGGTGGAAAAAGGAAACCCAGGGCAGGACCCATTTGGTCAGGGCAGAACAAGTGGTGAAATCTGGAGCTGACACAGTAGTGACTGGGTGTAATTTTTGTTATGGGATGATGAAACAAGGGCTTGGCCCATTAACCCCGGATGGCCGATCAGAAATCAGTGTAAAGGATATTGCCGATATCGTTGCTGAAAATATGGTCAGTAATAAATAATAAAATTAATCTATCTGCACTAATTTTATCCCGGCTTCTTTTGCATGATAATGATGGAAGATGCCAGAAAAGTGACCGGTCAGGATGAAACGATGGAAGTAGTTGAAATCGCTGAATTAGTTGCCGAGCGTCTTTGATCTATACCGACCATTATGGCGAACAATAATCATTTTTATTTTCCTTTCGAAAAGGCAGGTTCTTTCGATTATTCACCCGATTCAATTAGAACTCTTTCCGAATATGAAAAGTATCAACTTTCATTTCATCCCGAACGGCCAAAGTATCTTGATTATTTATCCATTTTTGATCATGGTGAAGAATGCTTGGCGAGCGATGCGTTTGGATCGTGTTTAATTCAAACCCATCGAGCAGAATTCAAGGGCATTAAACTTATGCTTATCGGCCAGCAAAGCGGGCCGTCATCAAATTATAAAGAAATAAGAGAATCCATGCGTGATGCAAACATTTTGGATAAATGGAATCACGGCATGGCCACTCCTGCATCGTACGAACGGGCAGTTGCTGCAACCAAATTGGCTAATCAGGAAAAAAGAATTATTATCACCTTTTTGGATACTCCCGGAGCAGATCCAACTGAAGCTGCCGAAGAAGGGGGCATTGCATGGCGGATCGGAAACATCATCCAGGGATTAGCAGAAACAAAGCGACCGACCCTTTCAATTATATTAAATAGAGGCTGCAGTGGAGGTGCCATCGCATTAACAGGATGCGATTTGGTTTTGGCTATGGAAAATTCTACGTATCTCGTCATATCACCGGAAGCGGCATCATCCATTTTATTTCACACACGACATGAAGCAAACCATGCAGCTGAAGCCATGTGGATTACATCCAAAGAAGGGAAAAAAGTGGGAATTGTGGATGAACTCATTTCTGAAGAATCGGGGCCAGCTCATAAATTTCCTGACGAAGCAAAACAAGCGTTAGCAAATGCATTAGATAAATGGTTGCCACATTTGAATCAAATACCAAATGAAGATGTATTTGAAAAACGAATTAACCGCTGGAAAAAAATTGGACATTGGAATGAATCGACTCCAGAAGAATTGTCAAGTTTTACGTCCGTTAAATCTCGAATTCCAACTTCAGAGAAAAGTGGTTTCATTAAGCGCCATAAGGATTGTAGAAATGCAGCGGGAAAAAGAATTTTTGATCCACAGCATTACGAATCTTTATTGGAAAATGATTTTGTTTGTCCGGACTGCTTGCGTCGATACACACGTCTTTCTGCGTGGGATTATATCTATTATGCCTTAGATATAGATTCCTTTATTGAACATGAGGATACAAAATTTCTGGTAGATAAAGATATACTTGATTTCCCGGATTATCAGGAAAAATTGAAAGAGACACAAATTAGAACAGGACTTGCTTCTTCCATGATTACCGGCGATGGAACTATTAATGGTCAACATGTCGTTTATTGCGGGACGGACTTTGGTTTTTTGGGCGGATCTTATTGTATGTCAACAGCAGAAAAGATCTGGAGAGCTTCAGAAATTTCCTTGGATAAAAAGGCGCCTATGATCCTGCAAGCGGCTGGTGGCGGTGCACGCATGCATGAAGGCTGTTCATCCATGGTGGGGATCCCCAAAGCCCATGTGGCGCTGACACGCGTTGAGCGAGCAGGTTTGAAAGTTATTACATTGATCACCGATCCTACACTGGGTGGAGTGGCAATTGGTTACGGATCCAGAGGAATTCGTTTATTTGAAGTGCATGCGGGAAATATTGGCTTTTCCGGGAAACGTGTGATTGAACAGTATACAGGACATAAAACAACCCGGGATTTCCAAATGACTGAATGGCTAAAGGAAAAAGGTCATGTGGAAAAAACGTTTAAATTAAAAACACTGCGGGAAACCTTGTCCGGATTATTATAAAGTATTCTATTGTATAAATGTTAGAGTGTATTAGTGTTAACGTGAGCACCACTTAACTTGAAACGCTAAGAACACTTTTCCTAATCTTAATCCCAATCCACAACTCCATCATTCCAAATGAATTAATTTAATCCCTGCTTCTTTGGCGTGTTGTAATATGCGTTCATCCCGGTAAAATTCATCGTAGTAAATTGTTTTGATCCCAGAATTTGCAGTAAGTTTGAAGCAATTATAACAAGGTGATGCTGTAACATAAATTTCTGCATTGTCTATACTCACCCCATTTTTTGCCGCTTGGGCAATAGCATTAGCCTCAGCGTGGGTTGTTCGAACACAGTGGCCGTCCACCATTTCATGACCTACTTCATCACAATGTGGCAATCCTTTAATACTTCCATTATATCCTGTAGAAAGAATTGTTTTATCCTTAACTATAACTGCTCCTATATTTTTGCGGTCGCAGGTGGACCGGGTAGCTACTTCCCGGGCAATATTCATAAAATATTTTTCCCAACTGACGCGTTCCGTTGACATTAATTTTTTTCCTTTGTAAATATTTTCACCGCCGAATGTAATTCTCCAAAATAAATCCGATCTACAAATTGAGCCAATTGAGCGGTGAGTATAAGAAAAGCCCATGTAGGTATAACCACTTCCGCACAGCCTCTCACCAGCACACGGTCTCCTTTATACTGTGACCAATCAATTTCAGCCACTTGTTTACGAAAGGATTTTTCCTTCAACATTCCACCATCGAGAAAATCATCCATGCTGATCGTCGTCATAGAAAACTATTTCCTTGTATTCATTATTTTACCGCTCCACCACTCACTGCTCTACCACCCACAATATTCCATCTAACATATTATTCTATGTAATCTCTGTGGCTATTTATCTTTAACTTTATCCACAGACATATAAACCGGCTTTTTATCACCCATGAAATAATTATAATTCAGAATAACATAGCCCTCATTATTTCGTGTTGGACAGGAAGAGCAACTGGTAGAACCGTCTTCCTTGTGCCTTAACAGCTCAAGTAGTTTTTGATCCGTTTCCTGGGCACCGGCCACCATATCTTCATCTGTCTCCACGTACCAACGCATGGTGATCATATATTTAAATTTGGAGTTATCGGTTTTATTTTCTGACATATTGACCTCGTACAATAATTATTAAAACGTAAAACGTAAGAAAATTCAATAATTACGTTTTACAAAATTAATTTTAACTACCCATAAACTTAACTGTTTTCACCAAACTTTCACACAGGCGATCTACATCTTCTTTTGAATTGTATAAATAAAAACTTGCACGGCCTGTGGCCGATACTCCAAGCTTTTTCATTATTGGTTGGGCACAGTGGTGTCCTGCACGGATAGCTATATCATCATTGTCGAGTAATTGCGAGAGATCGTGAGGGTGTATATTATCTAAATTAAAACTAACCACCGCACCTCTTTCATCTGCTGATCCGTAAATGTTGACTTCCGGAATTTTCTGCATTTTTTCAAGAGCATATGTTAAGATATCTTGTTCATGCTCGTGAATTTTGTCCAGCCCAATTTCGTTGATATAATCAATGGCAGAACCGAGACCGATGGCTTGAGCAATATTGGGGGTTCCTGCTTCAAATTTCCAGGGTATTTCATTCCATGTTGATTCGTTCAAAGATACAGTACGAATCATTTCCCCTCCACCCATAAATGGAGGCATTTCTTCCAATATTTCTGGCTTTCCATACAGAACACCCACACCGGTGGGTCCCAGCATTTTATGTCCGGAAAATGCCAGAAAATCACAGTCTAAATCTTGTACGTCCACTTTTTGATGAGGAACACTTTGAGCGGCATCAATCAAGGTTACTGCACCCACACCTTTCGCCATTTCAATTATGTCTTTTACAGGATTAATAGTACCGAAAACATTGGACTGATGAATGATAGCAACCAATTTTGTTTTATCAGTAAATAACTTTTCATGTTGAGATAATTCCAATTCACCATTTTCATCAAAAGGAATGTGTTTTAAAACAGCACCCGTTTCCTGTGAGCATATTTGCCAGGGAATAATATTGCTGTGATGCTCCATTTCCGTCAAAAGAATTTCATCACCGGGTTTCAGATTTTTCCTTGCCCAAGCATAGGCGACTAAATTGATGGACTCCGTCGTTCCTCGGGTGAAAATAACAGAATGATAATCAGCATTAATAAGATCAGCGACTTTTTTTCGACTACCTTCGTACTCCGCCGTTGCCTTTTCACCAATAGAATATATTGATCGATGAACATTTGCGCTATACTTGGAATAGTAGTCTGCAACAGCATCAATAACGGTTTGAGGTTTTAAAGTTGTGGCAGAGCTGTCTAAATAAACAAAATTGTCAGCTCGCTCGGTAAAGATTGGAAAATCTTCCCGAATATTTTTTACCTCAAGCATTTGTTTATAAAAGCCCTAATTGTAGACGGGCTGCTTCAGTCATCATGTCTTGTCCCCAAGGCGGATCCCATACGACTATAACCATCACATCCCAAACGCCGGGCACACTCTTAACTTTCTGTTCTACTTCCTGGGCAATAACAGGTCCCATTCCGCAACCAGGAGCGGTGAGCGTCATGGAGACTTCCACCAGCATTCCTTCTTTTGTTTCAGAAAATACGCAAGAATAAATCAAGCCCAAGTCTACAATATTCACCGGAATTTCCGGATCATAGCAAGAACGCATTGCATCCCAAACTGCCTTCTCATCCACCGTATGTCCATCAGGGAGTTTTTCTTTTACTTTCTTAACAGTTTCCTTTCCAATGGCATCTGCATCCTCGCCTTCAATGCGATAGAGATTTCCATTTACAGCAACGGTGTAGCTGCCGCCTAGAGATTGGGTAATAATGCCGTGTTCACCTTTTATGACTTTGCCTTTTGTTCCCGATGGAATCATGGTGGCGGTACAATCTCTGCTAAATGTTATTACTTCTTCTGTATTTCTGCTGTTTATCATAATTATTCTGTTGTGGTTAGATTCGTGTTACCATGGAGTGCATTATTCATGGTATGCCAGCTTAAAACTGCACATTTCACTCGGGAAGGGAATTTATATACTCCCGCTAGAACAGCCAGTTTGCCCATGTCTCCATTTGATTTTCCAGTGGTGATGATGGAATGAAATTGTTCAAATAATGTTTCAGCTTCACTAATAGTTTTATCTTTGATTAATGTTGTCATAATCGAAGCGGATGCTTTTGATATTGCACACCCTGATCCTAAAAAACTCACATCGGTGATCATTTCATTTTCAACATGAAGAAACAATGTTAATTCATCACCGCAAAGTGGATTATGGCCTTCAGCTTTGGATGTAGCATTTTCCATCTCCCTGAAATTTTGAGGATTTTGATTATGATCCAAAATCATTTGCTGATATAAGTCTTTTAAATCATCCATTTTCTAAACTTTTTAACCAAGAAGTGAGTTTATTGCTTAAATATGTAATGGTTTTTTCATTTTTGATGTTCACAAGTAATTCTCCGGCAAATCCCTCCACCATAAGCTGTTGAGCCATTACAGCATCGATACCACGAGATCGTAAATAATATAGCACTTCTTCATCAAGTTGTCCTGTGGTAGATCCATGTGAACAACGTACATCATCTGCATAAATCTCCAATTGAGGATTAGAATTCATGGAAGACGATTTACTTAATAATAAATTTTTATTGGACTGACTTGAGTCTGTTTTCTGACTGTCCTTTTGAACGATAACCCTACCATTAAATACGCCGGTTGATTTATTATCCAAAATATATTTAAATAATTGATTACTGGTGCAATGGGGATACGCATGATCTACAATGATTCGCATATCCATATGCTGATTATTATTCAATAAAGAAAGTCCATTTAATTCTGCTGATGCATTTTGGCCATTAAAATTTATATTCACATCACCACGATATAATTCAGTCCCTGAATTAAAAAATAACGTATTCAATCTTGCATCATTTTGCAAATGATATTCCATATTGCCGGTATGGTATCCGGTATCTTCCTGTATGCGAGTGTGGTGTAATTCACCATTTTTCCCCAACTCACAAACAGTGACGCAATTATTCCAGTATAAAGATGTGCTTTCACCTTTATAATGTTCAATGATTTCAGTTGAACTGTTTTCCCCCAGCCTGATTAAGAGTCGTGGATGGTTCATGATATTATCTTTAATTCCGGTGGAAATGAACTGATAATGAATCGGTTTATCAATTTGAATACCATCGGAAACATCAACAACAAGTCCGCAATTCATTAGAGAAGTATTTAACGCTATAAACGGATTTTCTTCAGAATAAGAGAGACCTACTTTTTCATCTTTGATGAAGACATCAAAAAGCGTTCGAATTGTAACTCCATTCGGCACATGTGAAAGCTGCGGTTGATAGTGACCGTTTAAAATGATAATGGAAAAAGAATCAGTAAAGGATTGAGTATGATACTTGTCTATATCTTTTACATCGTCTGCCGAAGATATTCGAAATTTTGTTTTATCAAAAGGGGAGAAGTCCGTGAACTGCCAATCTTCCCAATGTTTATTGGGCAGACCCATTTGTAAAAATTGTTCTAATGCAGAATTTCTTAAATGCATCATCTTTTCTGGCTCATGGGTCCATTGGTTATTCAATGAATCTAATTGTGATTTAAAATACTCCATTAGTCTATCAACCAGGAATATCCTTTTTTCTCAAGTTCTTTAGCCAATGACATATCACCTGTTTTAACAATTTTTCCATCAATCATGGCGTGAACCACATCCGGTTTCATGTAGTCCAACAGTCGTTGGTAATGAGTGATAGCTAAAATACCACGTTCGCTATTTCGATATTGATTCACACCGTTGGCTATGATTTTAAGCGCATCAATATCCAAGCCGGAATCTGTTTCGTCCAAAATGGCGAATGTCGGTTCTAATGTGAGCAATTGTAAAATTTCATTTTGCTTTTTTTCACCGCCGGAAAAACCGTCATTCACGTTTCGGCTCAAATAACTTTCGTCCATACCAACTAATTTGATTTTTTCTTTTATCAAAGAGAGAAAGTCCATGGCATCCAATTCGGGTTGACCATTCGCTTTCAACTTTGCATTGAGTGCCGCTTTCAAGAAATATGTATTGTTCACACCGGAAATCACCACCGGATATTGAAAGGACATGAAAATCCCGGCCAACGCTCGTTCTTCCGGAGATTTGCCTAAAAGACTTTCACCATTAAATAGAATTTCGCCTTCAATTTCGTACCCTTCTTTCCCGGCAATTACATGAGAAAGAGTACTTTTCCCAGAACCATTTCTCCCCATAATTGCATGGAGTTCACCGGAAATGATGGTAAGATTGATTCCTTTGAGAATTTTTTTATTGTCAATACTGACGTGTAAGTTTTTTATTTCTAACATGATTTTAATTACGTTTTACATAATTATTCTTCACCCAACCGCTCCTTCTAAGCTTACTTCCATTAATTTTTGTGCTTCGACGGCAAATTCCATGGGCAGTTCTTTAAAAACTTCTTTGCAGAATCCGTTAACGATAAGGGATACGGCATCTTCTGTAGAAATACCTCGCTGGTTACAGTAATAAATCTGGTCTTCTCCAATGGACGACGTGGATGCTTCATGCTCCATTTGAGCCGAAGGATTTCTGACGTCAATATAGGGAAACGTATGGGCACCGCATTGTTCGCCGATGAGCATGGAATCGCATTGGGAATAATTCCTGGCGTTGTCTGCATTCTTCATAATTTTCACGCCACCTCTATAAGTTTGCTGACCTTTACCGGCGGAAATTCCTTTGGATATAATAGTACTTTTGGTGTTTTTCCCCAAGTGCACCATCTTTGTCCCAGTGTCAGCTTGTTGAAAATTATTGGTGAGTGCCACAGAATAAAATTCGCCCACAGAATTATCGCCTTTTAAAATACAAGATGGATACTTCCACGTAATTGCCGAACCGGTTTCCACTTGGGTCCAGGATATTTTTGAATTTTCTTCCAAACACGCTCCCCGTTTGGTAACGAAATTATAAATACCGCCCTTGCCTGTTTTTGGATCACCGGGATACCAATTTTGGACGGTGGAATATTTAATAGTTGCATCTTCGTGTGCCACCAATTCTACTACGGCAGCATGAAGCTGATTCTCATCACGCATGGGTGCAGTGCAGCCTTCAAGGTAACTGACGTAACTCCCTTCATCTGCAATTATCAAGGTCCTTTCAAATTGACCTGTTTTGGCGGCATTGATACGGAAATAAGTTGAGAGTTCCATAGGGCAGCGGACACCTTTGGGGATGTAGACAAAACTGCCGTCGGTGAAAACTGCAGAATTGAGAGCAGCAAAATAATTATCCGTATGGGGAACCACAGTACCGAGATATTTTTTAATCAATTCAGGATGACTTTGAACAGCTTCAGAAAACGGACAAAAAATGACGCCGTGTTTTTCCAATTCATCTTTGAATGTAGTGGCGACTGAAACAGAATCAAATACGGCATCTACCGCCACACCGGACAGCATTTTCTGTTCTTCCAAGGGAATACCTAATTTAGTGTAAGTATCCAATAATTCGGGGTCCACTTCATCCAAACTATTCAATTCCTTTTTCTTTGGAGCTGAATAGTAACTGATTGCCTGATAATCAATGGGTGGATAATCTACTTTTGCCCAAGTAGGTTCTTCCATTTTCAACCATTGCCGATATGATTTTAAACGCCACTTCAACATGAATTCTGGTTCATTTTTTATTTCAGATATTGCACGAATTACATCTTCATTCAAGCCAGGAGGGAGGGTGTCCTGCTCAATGTCTGTGACGAAACCGTACTTATATTCTTGATCTATGGCTTTTTCGATTATTTTAGACATTATTTATCAATATTTAAACAGAAAAACTTGTTCCACATCCGCATGTTCTATTGGCATTGGGATTATGTATTTTAAATCCTCCGTTGAGCATATCATCGGAAAAATCAATTTCGATACCTCTTACGTAAAGCCAGCTTTTCAAATCACAAAATATTCTAATTCCATTACTTTCCATTACTTTGTCCATCTCGCCTTGATTGTCGTCGAACGTCATTTTGTAATTCATGCCCGAACATCCGCCACCTTCAACTCCCATTCTAAGAGCCCAGCCATCTTTTCCCTCTAACTTCATAGCGTTTTTAACTCGTTCAGCTGCTTTAGCAGTAACGGTTATTGTGGTATTGGTAAAGTCTTTTACTTTTTGCTCTTGTGATTTGGCGGCCATATTATTCCCACTCATTTTCTGATGCTTCATTTTGTACTTTCGCATGGGAAAAACCTAATTTTTCTTTTGCATCATCGGTCATCATTTCAGGACTCCAAGGAGGATCAAATGTTACTTGAACATTTGTTTCATTTACTCCATCCAGGCTTGTTACTTTATTTTTAATATCTTCCGCCATGTATTGTCCCATCCCGCATCCAGGTGTAGTAAGAGACATGGTTATATCCACAATTTTTTCATTAATCTTAATATCATATATGAGACCTAAATTCCATAAATCAACTGGTATCTCAGGGTCATAACATTGTTTTAAAATTTCTACTATTTGATCTTTATTTTTAGCCATATTTACCTCATTGAGTTATTTCACCTACGGACATATTTTCAAACATATTACGCATGTTATCGTTAATTTTTTGAATAGGAGATCGAATATTACATGCAGAAATAAGGGTACAGTCTGAATCAAAATAACAATCCATGAGCCCCAAAGGTCCTTCTATTTTTTCAAAGAATTCTATCATATTGATATTTTCAAGGTTGACTTTGATTTTATAACCACCGTTGGGACCATGTACAGCATCAACTATACCGCCTCTTGCCATTAACTGAAGTGTTTTGGCCAAAAGTTCCAGCGGTATGTCATACATTACGGCTATTTCTTTGGTACTGGTTATAGCCTGGGAATCTTTATTCTGCATGTGCCGAAGAGCAATAAGTGCATATTCGACTTTTCGTGTTATTTTTAACATAATTTAATCCGATTAATTTAGTCGGTTAAATTTACAAGGTACGATTTATTAAGTACAAGAAATATATCAGACTATATTGGTCGGATATTATTGGAAGTGTTTGTATTAAAAATTAAGAATCAGATAGAAATTATATAATCTGTTCTTTTTGTTATTAATCCAATTTTATAAGCCGGAAATGGAGCGGTAGAATTGAAAATATCTAAAAATTTGTCTGCATTTTCATTTGATAGAGAAATTAATAATCCACCTGATGTTTGCGCATCTGACGCTAATACTTGATCAATAGCTGACATAGAATCTGTAAAATGTACGTCTTTATTTACAAATTCAAGATTTCTCTTTGAACCGCCGGGTATAATTCCCTTTTCGGCAAGTTCTCTTACTCCGGGGAGAAAATCGAGATTTTTGAAATTAATTTCTGCAGAAACATTGCTTGCCTTACACATTTCTAACAAATGACCCAATAGTCCAAAACCGGTTACATCCGTAGCTGCATGGACATCTAAATCATTCATTATTTCTGCTGCTGTTTTGTTGAGCGTTGACATGGATTTTACAGCAATATCAATCTGATTCTGGTCTGCATATCCTTGTTTAATTGCTGTTGAGATAATACCTGTCCCCAGCGGTTTTGTTAAAATCAATGCATCCTCAATTTGGGCACCACTATTTTTTATCAATTTATCTTTCTCAACTTCTCCGGTAACAACCATACCGTATTTTGGTTCTTTATCATCGATTGAATGACCGCCTGCAATTGTGATTCCTGCTTCAGACGCTTTATCAGCTCCACCTTGTAGAATTTTACTTAAAATCGTTTTTGGTAAATCCTGAATGGGAAAAGCTACAATATTAAGAGCAAAAAGGGGTGTCCCGCCCATGGCATAAATATCGGAAAGGGAATTTGCGGCTGCAATTTGACCGAATTGATATGGATCATCTACAATGGGCGTAAAAAAATCCACTGACTGCACAATAAATCTATTTCCATCTAGACGCACTACGGCAGCATCGTCAGCACTTTCAAAGCTGACGAGAACACGATCATCCTTGGGCAAATTTAGTTGACCCAGTACCTGGGTCAGGTCTTTCGGACCTATTTTACACGCTCAACCACTGCCGTGAGATAATGTAGATAGTCGTATTTGTTCTTTGGTCATAAAAAAATTTATAAAATCAAAAGACTGTTATGAAAGTATTAGAGTTTTTCTGTCAGCTTACGGACATCTTCAATTGTATTTATCTCTGTTTCAGCAAGATACTCCAAATGAATTGTTTTAAAAACAGAATGAACATGTACTTGTGATTGATATTGATGCAGTACCATAGGTATATGAGCAGTCTTTAATACGAGTACTTGAAAAGGATAATCCAATTCTGTGACTTTTAAACTGGATAATGTAGAATGAGATTCAGCAAGGTTTTGCCTGACTTCCTGTATATCTTTTAAAAGTAATTTATCACGGAAAATCCAAGGTGCAATACTGTCAGACATTTCATGGAAATAATCATATCCCTGTTTAAAATGATCCAGGAAATATTGGCCAAACACTCCTTTACTCAATGATTGTAATAGATATTCGTTTATTACTTTTTGCTGATTTTTTAAGAAAGCTTTCCACTGTGGAAAATGGCTGCGAAATAAAAAATAGCCAAAAGAAGTTTTGAAGGAATTACCTCTATTGAAAAATGCTTTTACTTCATATGTAAGTTTTTTTAATTCATTTCTAACCTGATGAGGGAATAAATGGACTGTTAAAGGTGCCAGGGCAGAATCATTCCTTAAAAAATCTTGCGGAATTTTCAACTCATAGAGATTAAGTGAATATACTTTTTCAATGCCTAGGATGTTTATTTGTATAAATGCACCAAGGTCACTCATTTTGATTAAATTCCCCAGTGCATTATCGAATTCAGGTATTGTTGCAATAGAGGGGGCTGAAAGATTTTCAGACAGCTCAGGAAAAATAGAAAGTTGACTCGGATTATGTTTTGGACTCATTTGAGCAGTATTAAGTTTACGGTTACATCATGAAAAGTGCAATTTTTGTTACCAAAATAATTACGTTTCTATTACAATTGATTTACGTATTAACAACATGCTAAATTTACGCTTGGTCAGGTCCAGAAATATTTGAATTTAACTCTAAATAACACCACAAAAGCTCCGACCAGTTCTGCATAATTAATTAATATCACATTGAATTTTGATGGAAAAAACACTAAAAAATGTTGAAAATGTAATCATTCGTTTTGCCGGCGACTCTGGTGATGGAATGCAACTTACCGGAGGCCGTTTTACTGAAACTACAGCAATTGTTGGGAATGATTTAAGTACTCTTCCGGATTACCCTGCAGAAATTAGGGCACCAGCAGGTTCTTTAGCTGGTGTCAGTGCATTTCAAATTCATTTCAGTTCTAAAGATATCCATACACCTGGTGATAAAGTGGATGTATTAGTAGCAATGAATCCGGCTGCTCTAAAAGTCCATTTGGTTGAATTGGAACATAGTGGAATGCTTATATGCAATACAGCCAGTTTTACAAAAAAGAACCTTACCTATGCAGGTTATGAGTCTAATCCATTGGAAAATGGTGCATTGGAAGATTATTACAATGTGTTCGCCATCGATATGAGCAAAATAGTAACCGAAGCTTGTTCGGATATGGAATTACCATCAAAAACTGTAGAGCGTACCAAAAATTTATTTGCATTAGGACTTCTTTTTTGGATATTTGACAGATCCACTGAAACAACCAAAGATTGGTTAAGGAAAAAATTTGCCAAACGCCCCGAATTAATAGAAGCAAATGTCCGTGCTTTAGATGCTGGATATAACTATGGCGAAACTACAGAGATTTTCACTACTCGTTTTATGGTGGAAAAAGCAGATTTACCTCCGGGGACTTATCGAAACATTATTGGGAATTACGCTGTTTCACTAGGTTTAGTTGCAGCAGCAGAAAAATCCAACTTACCACTTTTTTATGGCGGATATCCAATTACACCGGCAAGTGAAATTCTTCATACTCTTTCATCTTTAAAACACCACAATGTTAAAACCTTTCAAGCAGAGGATGAGATAGCAGGAATGGCATCCATAATTGGAGCAGCGTTTGCAGGCAATTTGGCTGTTACTGCCTCTTCCGGTCCCGGGATTTCCTTAAAAAGTGAAGCACTTGGCCTCGCTGTTATGGCTGAGTTACCCATGGTTATTGTAAATGTTCAGCGTGGTGGACCAAGTACAGGACTGCCGACTAAAACTGAACAATCAGATTTATTTCAAGCGTTGTATGGACGTAATGGTGAAGCTCCAATACCTGTGATCGCTTCAGCCACACCTGGCGATTGTTTTTATACTGCGTATGAAGCATGCCGAATTGCCATAAAGTATATGACACCAGTAATTGTCTTAACGGATGGCTATTTGGCAAATGGTTCTGAACCATGGCCTATTCCAAGTATGGATGAGCTTGAAACAATCGAAGTTAAATTTGCCGACACTTCATCGTTGGTAGATGGACAGTTTATGCCTTATTTAAGAGATAAGAAAACATTAGCTAGGCCGTGGGCTGTCCCAGGGACAACTGGACTCGAACATAGAATAGGCGGTTTGGAAAAAGAAGATGTAACCGGTAATGTCAGTCATGATCCTGAAAATCATCATCAAATGACATTAACACGAGAACAAAAACTAAATAACATTGTAAATGAAATTCCACCTACTGACATTTACGGTTCACCAAGCGGTGAGTTATTAATATTGAGCTGGGGAGGAACTAAAGGTTCCTGCAGAACTGCAGTTGAAGATTTGCAAGCAGAAGGTAGATCAGTTAGCCATATCCATTTACGTTGGCTAAATCCTTTACCCAAAGATTTAGGAGAAATTTTAATCCGCTACAAACACATATTAATACCGGAAATTAATATGGGTCAATTATCAAAAATTATTCGCGCTGAATATCTTGTGGATGCTCAAGGATTAAACTTAGTTAAAGGAAAACCAATTAGTAAAGGGCGAATCATAAAAAAAGTAAATGAAATGTTGGAAAGCTGATCATGGCAGATGTAAAAAAAGTTGAAAAGAAAAAATATTCACGGATGGATTTTACTTCAGATCAATCTGTACGCTGGTGTCCCGGATGTGGCGATTATGCCATTCTAGCACAAACACAAAAAGTGTTTCCAGAATTAGGCATAGATAGGGAAAACATCGTTTTTATTTCAGGCATTGGTTGTTCCAGTCGATTTCCATATTACATGAATACCTATGGTTTTCATACCATTCACGGTCGTGCAGCTGCCATTGCTTCCGGCGTAAAAATCGCCAATCCTGAATTATCCGTTTGGGTTGTGACCGGCGATGGCGATGGACTTTCAATTGGCGGTAATCATACGATTCATCTATTACGCCGTAATATAAATATAAATGTAATGCTGTTTAATAACCGCATTTATGGTTTAACCAAAGGCCAGTATTCGCCTACATCTGAAGTTGGAAAAATTACAAAATCAACTCCATTTGGTTCTTTGGATAGACCGTTTAATCCCCTCACTTTAGCTATGGGAGCACAAGCGACATTTGTAGCCAGATCCATTGATCGAGATACGAAACATATGCAGGCTATGATTGAAAGATCACATAAACATAAGGGAACATCATTTCTTGAAATTTATCAAAATTGCCTTATTTTTAATGACGGAGCTTTTGCTTCAATGACAAATAAAGAATCAAAAGCGGATAATGTTATTCGCCTTGAACATGGTCAACCTATGCTTTTTGGAAAAGAAAATAAAAAAGGAATAAAATTCAATGATAATATTCCGGAGATTATTGAAATAGGTGATAAATATTCCATTGATGATGTGTTGATTCATAATGAACAGGATTATGTTATAGCATCGATGCTGGCTAATTTTACCTATCTGGATATTTTTCCTGATCCAGTGGGTGTTTTGTATGCAATAGATGTCCCATCCTATGATGAACATGTAGTTCAACAAATCGATGAAGCTATTGGCCATCATGGCACGGGGAGCATTAAAGAGTTATTGAATTCCGGAAACACATGGATTGTGGAGTAAAGTTATGTCTACACGAATTGAGAAAGACAGCCTTGGAGAAGTAAACGTTGCAAATGATCGTTATTGGGGTGCGCAAACCCAGCGGTCACTGCAAAATTTTAAGATTGGAAACGAGCATTTCCCCCGTGAATTTATTCGTGCTTACGGTATCCTGAAAAAAGCTGCTGCTACTGTGAATGAATCATTCGGCAACCTCAACTCCGAAATTGCTTCCATCATCCGAAATGCTGCCGATGAAGTGGTGGAAGGTAAACTGGATGATCATTTTCCTTTGGTCGTTTGGCAGACCGGTTCCGGAACACAAACCAACATGAATGTGAATGAAGTGATTGCCAACCGAGCGATTGAAATGCTTGGTGGTGAGTTGGGGAGTAAGGATCCGGTTCATCCCAACGATCATGTGAACATGTCACAGTCAACAAACGATACGTTTCCTTCGACGATCAATATTGCTGCTGTGGAAACAGTAGCACACCAATTAATACCTGCACTGGAAAAATTGCAAAAATCACTTGCGGCCAAAGCAGATGAATTTAATGACATCATTAAACTGGGGCGGACTCATTTACAGGATGCCACACCATTGAGTTTAGGCCAGGAATTTTCCGGTTATGCGTCCATGGTGGATCATGGAATTACGCGGGTGAAAAATGCCATTGAGCATTGTTATGAATTGGCCATGGGCGGCACTGCAGTGGGAACAGGAATAAATTCAGTGGCAGGATTTGGTGAAGCTGCCGCCAAAGAAATTTCAAACCTGACAGGTCTTCCATTTGTAACAGCCCTCAATAAATTTGAAGCATTAGGCGGACAAGACAGTATAGTGGAATTATCATCTGCTTTAAAAACAGTGGCTGTATCGTTGAATAAAATTGCCAATGATATTCGCTGGTTGGGGAGTGGTCCTCGTTCAGGTATTGGGGAAATAAATCTTCCCACGAATGAACCGGGAAGTTCCATCATGCCGGGGAAAGTGAATCCCACTCAAGCAGAAGCAATGACTATGGTGTGTACCCAGGTAATCGGGAATGATATTACAATCACAATGGCAGGTGCTTCCGGGAATTTTGAATTGAATGTCTATCGTCCCGTGATTGCATTTAATATAATTCAATCAATTCGATTACTTTCTGAAGTATCCGTTTCATTTGCTGATAATTGTGTAGATGGAATTGAAGCCAATGAAGATCGTATCCACAGCAATCTTCATAATTCACTTATGCTTGTAACAGCACTGAATCCGCATATCGGGTATGACAAAGCAGCGGAAGTAGCTAAAAAAGCTCATAAGGAAAACACCACACTAAAAGAAGCCATCATTGATCTAGGTTACATGAGCGGTGAGGATTTTGATAAGCTCGTCCAGCCTCGTGATATGATCCAACCCCGGGAAAAAAGCTGATCCGGCTGGAACACTTTTTTCTTCTTTCCGTACAATTCACCAATTTCAATTTCTTAAACCAGCAGTAAATTCACACCTATGAAATCCTGGCTACGAATTATAAAACAGTCTATTTACACGGTCCTCGCCGGAGTTGTTATTATTTTTGCATATATTTTATACCTGTCCATAGACCTTCCTTCCATCGAGCAATTGGAAAATTATGATCCAGACCTGGTGACGCGCATTTATTCAGCAGATGGTACGTTGCTGAATGAACTATTTTTTGAAAAGCGTGTATTTGTTGAATTAGACCAAATACCACAGCATATGCTCGATGCCGTTGTGGCCAAAGAAGACAGACGTTTTTATGACCATTGGGGTATTTCTCTTAGAGATGTATTGCGAGCGGTGGTTATCAATACAGTTACTATGAGCTACCGATCAGGGTTTAGTTCTCTAACTCAGCAATTAGCTCGAAATCTTTATGACAATATTGGTTTCAAGAAAACAATCACACGAAAGATCAAGGAAGTTATAACTGCCATCCAAATCGAGCGAACGTATACGAAAGATGAAATCCTGGAAATGTATTTAAACAGCGTTCATTTTGGTCATGGAACCTTTGGTGTTCAAGCGGCAGCAAAACGATTTTATGGAAAGCAAGCTTATGAATTGACGCTGGATGAAAGTGCGCTTTTGGTGGGGCTGCTCCCGGCACCGGCCCGTTATTCTCCGGTCCGGTTTCCGGAACGGGCGCTAACAAAACGTAATGTTGTTTTACGGGTAATGCGTGATCAGAAATTTATATCCAAAGCAGAATATACCGAAGCTCGCACCCGGTTGCTGGACAGTGTCCAGCAAGAGCAGCCCAAGGGAACAGCACCCTATTTTACGGAATATGTTCGCAGATTTCTTGAAAGGGAAGATGATGAACTGGGTGTCAATATCTATCGGGATGGCTTGAAAATTTATACAACACTGGACTCGCGATTGCAGAAAATTGCAGTAGACGCAGTGACTAAATCCATCGTAGAAAATCAGCAAAAAATGAATCAACGCATATTCAATGATGAGGAAGAATTTTCTAAACTGGCGTACTTGGGTATTTATCCTGAAGATACGGTAAAACTCATGATGGCCGGGGAAATGGAATTGTACGAAGATTTGCGAGATAAGCTTTTAGTCCAAAGTTCATTTGTGGCATTGGATACGCGTACCGGAGCAATATTAGCCATGGTGGGCGGCCGGCCGGATTACCCTGACCAGTTCAACCGCGCTACTCAATCGTTACGCCAGCCGGGATCAGTATTCAAACCGTTTGTTTATACAACAGCAGTAGATAATGGCGTTCCTGTTACCAGACAATTATTGAATCAGCCAGTTGTGTTGAATGTGCGCAATGCAGATGGAGAATGGGTGAAGTGGATGCCCAAAAATTATGACGGCAGTACGGGTGGATTAACGACAATCAGGGAAGGTTTGCGAAGGTCTATGAATTTGATTTCCGTACGTATGGTTCAGGAAGTCGTTCCTGCTGAAGCGGTTAAACAAACAGCCCGTCGCATGGGTATTTCTACAGATATTCGAGCAGTGGATGCTATAGCTTTGGGAACGTCAGAAGTGCATTTGATTGAAATGGTTGCTGCTTACGG
>CEPZ01008339.1_pt1 | contig 27427 bp, 37 predicted proteins | sample 530461 | NCBI WGS metagenome assembly CEPZ01 (sample SAMEA2620106, study PRJEB7988) | marine metagenome | isolation source: saline water (ENVO:00002010), including
GAAAATTATACCAATGACTATCACAATTGATAGTGAATTAAAAGAAGATTTTAGAGAGTTCTGTAAAAAAAAGGGTTATACTATGAGTGCAAGAATTAGTGTTCTTATATTCAACGAAATGTTTATGCAAAAAGAGGATGATAAAAATGAACGGACAACAAAAGTATATTAAAATTTTACAAGACGCAACAATACCAGAAGTAAAGGTTGCAAAAGATATATTTAAAGATAAGGTTGGTAAATATTCTCCAGGTAAAAGATATAAACTTGATACTTATAATTGGCACGATGAAAGAACGGTTTGTTTGAATGAAATTGTGTTTGATTTAGATTGGAATAGCTATGTTAGAAATTATGCAGAAGCTAAAAAAATTATTGATGTGTTAGTGGATAGAGGCATTGAACCATATGTTTGTGCTACAGGAGGAAAAGGAATACACATTCATTTGTTTTTTAATAAACTTAAATTTGAAAGAGATGAACATAAAAAATTAATTAAAGAAGCATTTTCATATGGACTTAAATGGAAACATATAAGATTGTGGTTTTGGAATTTAATTTTAGATGAGGCAGGTATTGAAAAGGAAAATAGAGGACAAGGAAAACCATATGATTCATTTCCATTATGTTTTGATTATTATGCAGGAACATCAAGATTAATACGGGATATTGGGGGTAAAAAACATATTAAAAAACAAGATGGCACATGGCAAGTATATTATAAAACATATATTCCGTTGAATAGGTTCGGAAAAAACAAACCTAATGCAAAAAATATAAGTGATGTAATATTTCCAAGAGAAATTAAAACATTTAATATCAATGAATATGATTTGGCAGATTGCTTAAAACATTTTATTGATACTGCAAAAAAGACAAATATACCAAAACTATCAAATATTAGAATAAATACAAAATATATTGAACTTGATAGTGTGTTGAAAATAAGAGAAGGATTAGATACCGGTCAAAGAAGTGTTGGCGCATTATTAATATCGATTGCATCTAAAATTGATAAATTACCTAAAAAAGATGCAATAATTGTATTAGAGGAATATGTAAACAATTGTTCACAAATAGGACATAAATTTACACTGCCAGAGGCGCAACAATGGATGGATTGGATTTATTCACAAAACGATGTATATTGGAATTGTGGGCAATTAAAAGAATTAGGCGTACACAATGAATATTCATGTGAATATTGTCGGGCACAGCACAGAGAGTCTTTAAAGTTTCTTAAATCATCGACAATTTTAAAACAAATAAATGATGTATTAGATGAATTGGTTGTTGGTGAAGGACATAACAAAATGCTTATATTTTTGCTTTTATTGAGCAAAGACTTCCCTTCAGAGACTGGGTTACTAGGTTGGAATATACCTGGTGATCCTTTCTCTCAAAATATTATATTAAGTGCAGATTCAGCAAGCGGTAAAACATATATTTTGAAACAGATATTAAAATTGTTTGGTGATGAAGATGTTGATTATTATGTTATTTCAAGAATAACCAAAAGTGCATTTAATTATTTTACAGAAGAAAATATGGATGGCAAAATTATTTTTATTGAAGAATTGCAAGGATTAGACGAACACACAGAACAATTAAGAGTCTGGATGTCAGAAGGAAAGCTGTCACTTACTACAGTGGAGAAAATTAAAAATGAAGAGGGTATTGAAAAGTTAGCAAAGGAAACAAAAAACACTAAAGGGCAACCTTGTTTTGTTACATGTCAGGCTGAAAGTATTGTTGGTGAACAATTACTAAATAGAAGCTGGGTTTTAAGTACAGATGTAACAGAGATACAAAGCCAAAAGATTTTAAATTATCAATGTGAATTGGCTCAAGGAAAAATTAAATTTGATACAATTAAATTACAAATAATTAAAGACGCAATCAAACAACTAAAACCATACCATTTTATTATACCCTTTGCGGACTATATTGAGATGAATATTCCAACTAAAGATGTTAGAGTAAGACGAGATTTTACAAAGTTTTTAAATCTAATTAGAACATCTGCTCATTTACATCAAAAGCAAAGGCATATAATTGAAAAAGATGGAAAAGAATTTATTATATGCTCCATTCAAGATTATGAGATTGCAAAACAATATTCAGAAGGAATACTTGGTGCTACATTTTCAGGCCTTACTAATACTCAAATTGATGTATTAAATTTCATAAAAATTCAATGGCCTTTAGATGATTTTACTGTTGCAGATCTTCAAAGACATAAAGGAAAAAGTGTTCAACATTGGCACGGAATGCTTAAACAATTAGTTGATTTAGGTTACTTAAATGCTGAAGGTGATCGTGGTCGACCTACCTATTTTACGTTGGTAAAACAAGCCACCTTAAACCTCGTCACATTGCCGGAGGGTAAAATGCTGGAACAAAAAATCGAAACCAAGAAAAATGAAAAAAAGGAAAAATAATTTTATTGGAAAAATTCATTTTAAGGTCGACCTTCATACTATTCGAATTCCAGTAGTATGCTGGAAATACACCTTAAACCTTAAACCGGTTTATTGTATTAGTGAAACACCCAAGCTTACAAAGTATTATTGTAAGTAAGCTCAAGTTAATCACAATACGTAGATCTTGGTTTAAGGTTTAAGGTGTTTAACACCAACATATATATTTGAATATATACGGTTTCAAATATAAATGTATATAAAGATAGATAATATGTAAATATGTATGTAACATAGGAGGAAAAAATGGTTAAAAAAATAATGATTGAATTTGATGATGTTGATTTTGATGGCATCATTGAAGCAAAAGGAACGTTAACATGGAAAGAATTATTCCTAAAAGGTGTGGAGAAAGTAAATAATGATAATGTATAAATGTAAAGGATGTGATAGTGATTGTTATCAATCTAAAGAAAATGACGATGTATTTATTTGCATAGATTGTGGAGCAACATTCGATATAGATGATTTTTTATAGTCACGGCATGAGCCAAGACAGGAGGAAAGAAAATGTCAGAAATAAGTTGGGACGAAGCAGTAGCCAGTAGTGGTTTTGTGAGTCTAGAATCAGATAACGAAAAAAAATTAGTTATTACAAATTGGAGACTTGAAGAAGTTGAAAAATTTGGAAGTAAAGAAATTGAATTACAAGCAGATGTAGTTCAAGAAGACGGGGAGGTTGTAAAAGAGAAACTTTTCACAACTACCAGTAAAAGATTGAAGAAAAAATTAAGGCCAATATTGGAAGGCAAAGACGCAAAAACAAATGTGAGTGTAAGTATCTTAAAAGTTGGGGATAAATACGACACACAGTATAGCGTAAAAGAGTTGGCGGAGTAATCCGCCTTCTTTTATTAAGGAGGGATAAAATGGAAATAACCAAAATATTTGACTTTGATGCAGCGCACCAATTAAAATGGCATGATGGTAAATGTAAAAACCTTCATGGACACACATATAAATTAGAAGTAACCGTTGCTGGTAAACCTGATCATAATGGAGTAGTGATGGATTTTAGTATTCTTAAAAAAGTAGTAAACGAATGGATTATTGAAGAGTTTGACCATCGTTACACAAACCACATGCTTGAGAACCCAACAGCTGAAAACATGATACAATATATAAAAGATATATTACATCTTAAAATTGTTGAAATAGCGCCAGGTTGTTATCTAAAAAGACTTAGGTTATGGGAGACACCAACATCGTTTGTAACATTGAACTGTATAAAATGAAAGTCAATGAAATATTTAAAAGTATTCAAGGTGAAGGCAGGTTTGCTGGAACTCCAGTACTTTTTGTAAGACTTTCTGGATGTAATAGAAGTTGTAGATTTTGTGATACCAAGTACCACATCGAAAACGATAACCATTCTGTTGAAGACATGGCAGGATTTATCAATGATTCAAGAATGAATATTGTAGTATGGACTGGTGGGGAACCTTTATTGCAAATAAAAGACATAAAAAAGGTTATTGAGTTGACCAAAACAAAAATACATCATTTGGAAACTAACGGAGATAAATTGTTTAAAGGTGATAAACTATATGAAGTATTTAATTATATATGTTGTAGTCCTAAATCGGTGTTAACAACTAGAAGAATTCACAAACATAAAGCGTTTTATTTAGGACGATTAGATATGAAAATAATTTCATCTGGGAGAGACTTTGCAAGCGAGATGTTAACATATGCTGATTATGTTATGCCATTAACTACTAATAATGATATATCTAATGATGAGATTAAAAAAACAGTATGGATGTACTGTGTGATGTATGATAAAAAGTTTTGCCTTAGACAGCATGTTGAAGTTTGGGGCAATAAAAAAGGAGTGTAAAAATGGATATGAAAGATATGAAAATAAAGATAGAGAATGAGGAGGCGTTCAAAGATGCGATTAAAATAATGATTAAAGCAATTGGAGAGGATCCAACCAGAGAAGGGCTTGAACAAACTCCGTTGAGAGTTAAGAAAGCATTTGAAGATTGGTTTGGTGGTTACAATAAAGATCCAAAACAAATATTAAATAGGACGTTTCCAGCTGAAGGTTATAACGATATTATTGGAATACCTAACATTTCATTTGATAGTTTTTGTGAGCATCATATAACCCCAATAAGAGGACTTGCACATGTATTTTATATACCAAATAATAGAATCATTGGTTTAGATAAAATAATCAAATTGGTTTATATGTATGCAAGGAGATTACAAACACAAGAGGTTATGACGCAACAAATTGGTGACGCAATGAAAGACGCACTGGATGCAAAAGGAATTTATGTATATATAGAAGCTAAGCATAATTGTGTTGCAACAAGAGAAACAAGAAGCAAAGATTCATCAATGCTTACAACATATAGAGACGGAATTTTCAAAGAAAACTTTTCAATGGAAAATAAAGCATTACATATGGTAGAAATAGCCAAAAAAGGAGGATACTAAAATGGAGAAAGCAGTTGTTATATTAAGTGGTGGAATGGACTCCACTACTTTATTATATCAAATAAACAAAACACATGATACTTATGCAATTAGTTTTGATTACAACCAAAAGCATAAGAAAGAACTGGAAGCAGCAAAGGCAACATGTGAACAATTAGGAATTAAACATAAAGTGTTAGATGTTAGTTTGTTAAATGAGGTTGCACCATCAGCATTAACAAGAGACGATATTGATGTACCAGAAGGGCATTATGAACAAGATAATATGAAGCAGACTGTTGTGCCTAATAGGAACATGGTATTTGTTTCATTGGCCACCAGCTATGCTATTAGTATAGGCGCCAAACAATTGTTTTATGGAGCCCACGCAGGTGACCACGCCATTTATCCTGATTGTAGGAAAGAGTTTGTAGATGAACTTAGAAATGCGGTTAAACTTTGTGATTGGAGTGAAGTAGAATTGTCAGCGCCCTTTGTTGATATAGACAAAGGTGATATTGCAATCAAAGGAAAAGAGTTAGAAGTAGATTATAGTTTAACATGGACTTGTTATAAGGGTCAAGACAAGCCATGTGGTAAATGTGGAGCATGTGTTGAAAGAGCGGAAGCATTTGAAAAAGCAGGAATGAAAGACCCATTATCAAAGGAGGAATAAAAATGAAAGAAATAAAAAAAGAAGATTTTCCGTTTGGAACAATTATGGAATCAATGAAAGGTGAAGCATTGAAAAAAAGAATTAAAAAAGCATGGGATTGGCCAATGGACAAATTAACATTGGTGCCATATGTTGGTGAAATAGCACAAACAGTTGAATATGCATATCCGGAGTTAACTGCACTTTGTCCAGTAACTGGAATACAAGATTTATATGATGTGAGAATTAGGTTTATTCCTAATAAGCATATACCAGAGTTAAAAAGTTTGAAGTTTTATTTCATGAATTATAGAAATTTACCTATATCTCATGAGCATATACAAGCAAAAATCTTTAAAGAGTTTAGGCAACAAATTGAACCTATGTTTTTAGAGGTTGAGTTGTTAGTAGCTGTGAGAGGCGGAATCTATACAAAAGTTCAATACGGTGAATAGAATGGGGGATATGATTTATCTTCCTGCTATTCAAACTACAGAGTTGTGCGACAATACACTTCAAAAATATATATTAGATAAGTATGGATATAGGCATAACCTTTTTACTAAAAAGAGTGTTTATTATTATCCATATTTTTTAATATCTGCATACTATGGTAGAGTTGTAAAAGATATTACAAAAGAAGTGGAAGAGGATTGTTATATATTTGGTGATAGTGGTGGTTTTCAAAATGTTACACTTCAAGCTAATTTAGATCCGTTGGAAATATTAAAATGGCAAGAAAACAATTGTTCAGCAGGATTAATATTAGACCAGCCTCCATTTGAAAGGATTGAAGGAAGTGCACAATTTGGGAAATGTAGTATGAAGACTTTTAATAAATCATTAAACAAAACTATTGAAAATGCTAAACTTGCATTGAAAAATAGAAGTAATCCAAAATTTAAACTGTTTGGTGTTATTCAAGGTGATGACCAAAAAAGAAGAGAAAAGTGGTTTAATGCAATGAGGGATGTTGAAAAAGAATGCGGAGAGTTTGATGGATGGGCATTGTCGCCAAAACCATCAATTGATATTAAAGAGATTGCACAACATATGATATTATTGCATAATAATAAAATAGACAAACCAATGCATGTATTACAAGTAACAGGTTTTGAAACCATGGCAATTGTTGCATATTTATCAACTAAATTTAAATCATATGTCACTGTTGATAGTTCATCATTTTCTATTGGTAGAAGATATGGAAGTTATTGTTGTCCACATGATTTTAAAAAGCTGTATGATTTGGGTAAAAGAAAACAAAATACATTAAAATCCTTGCCTTGTATGTGTCCTGTTTGTTCAACATTGAAATGGCAAGATATAGTAGGTGAATATGAGGAAGGAATTAAATCAGTTCCTGGACATTTGATTAGTATGCATAATATGTACCAAACAATTAAATATGCAAAATTTTTAAATAGTATAAAAAATGATAAAAATATATTTTTAGCTTTTTGTAAACAAGAGTTTGGTCAAAAATTTATAAATGTTGTTAATTATATTGATTGTAGCATAAAAGAGGGGCATGCAAAAGGTTTAAGAAACCATATAATCCAATCTATGAATATATTAGATTGGGGTAATAAAAAAGATGATACCAATCGATATAAAGATTGGATAAAAGAGAACTATCCTGAAGTGCCAAGAGAGTTAGCTATTAAATTAGCTGCACATAATTTTAGTGTTAAGGAGGAAGAGGTGAAATTGGATGGTTTTTACTAGAAATAAGATTGAAAATTTACAAGGTATGAGTCAAAGTGAACATGCAAGATTGCATCACAAAAGAGGTAAGAAAATTGCTCGTGTTTGACGTTGAGACATCAACACCGCAAGGTAAACCAAATCCATTAGTTGATAAATTTAAATATTTAGGAGCATACGATTTAAAAGAGAAAAAATATTATTTTATTAGTGATAAAAAAGAAGGACGAGATCTTTTAAGAAAGCATAAAATAGTGATTGGTTTTAATTCTAAAAAGTATGATGAACCAATACTGAAAAGAGAACAAATGTGGACTAATGGTCATATTCATATTGATTTGTTTGAAGTTGTTGATAAAAGAAAACATTTTTTAAAATGTAAAAATAAAAGTAGGTCATTAGCAAGTTTAGCAAAAATATTTGGTTTAAGCGAAGGTAAAGGTGAGTTGGATTATTCATTGTTAAATAAGGAAAGTGTGACTGATGAAGAGTATGAGTTAATTAAAAAATATACATTGCAAGACATAAAGGTTACAAAAGAAATGTTTGAGTATTTATATAAATTCTTTGAACCATTTAAAGAATATATGAGCGACTATGATATTAAAACATACAAATGGTTAACTTCAGCAATCAGCGTTTATGCTTATAAAGTTATTTGTAATTTAACCGGATTAAAAGAAGAATATGATGATAGTGATGGGGTTGGATATAAAGGTGGATTTGTTGCAGAACCAGAAGTTGATGAAGAGCATGGAAAAATTTACTGCATGGATTTTAATAGCCTATATCCACATTGTTTTATACAAGGAAATTTGTATTCACATAGTTGTAAGTGTTGCGATGATAAGTGGACAGGAAATGAATTGTTTCCAGTTAAAGGAGGCTATTGTAGGATGAAACAAGGAGATATTGAAAGATTATTATTTAAATTTTATAAACAAAGAATACAATTTAAAAAGGAAAAAGATAATAGAGAATATTTGATTAAAATTATAATCAATTCCATTTATGGTTTAAGTGGTAGTCCAACATTTAAATCATTATTCAATCAAAACACTGCAAGTGATTGTACATTGATTGCTCGAAGATGTTGTAAGTTGGCAAGAGATAAGTTTAGGAGCGCGGGGTATAAAATATTGTATTCTGATACAGATTCTGTTTATTTAAAAGATTTACATGATGATAAAGAAAGAATGTTAATGGTAAAAGATAATATTATTAAAATAATTAAACAAAATTTACCATTTCCATGTCATACTTTTGATATGGGTATAGATGAGGAAATAAAACATATTTGGTTTTTTAAGAAGACAGGAAGGAAGTTAAAAAAACATTATATGTATGTAACAAAAAATAACAAAGTGAAAGTTAAGGGGTTACCAATGATTAAAAGAGATAGTAGTAGGTTAGGATTGATAGTATTTAATAAATATATGAAAGAAAAGATTAAATCAGGAAAAATTAAATTTAAATATGGAGATTTAAGGAAGTGGGCATATGAAGAGTTGGCAAATGATATAAATGTGGTTGCAAGGACATTCATGGTTGGTAGTCTCAAAAGCTATAAAAATGGGACGCAATTACAAGCACAAATATCTAAAGTTTATGGTTCAGGTAAACATATTTTGATACCAAATAAATATACAGGTGTTGGCAAAAGTGTTAAATATTGTACTATTAATGAATTTAAAAAAAGCGGATTTAATGTTAATGCAATTAGTCTGAATAAATATTGGAGTGAAATGGAATTTTTTAGTGAATTCATTCCAAAGAAAGATAATATCAAAAAAGGTATGATATCATTGGAGGCGTGGTGTGATGTATAAAATTGTTGTAGATAGCAGGGAACAAAAACCATTATGGAAAAAGAATCTAATAGTTAAGAAGTTAGATGTTGGTGATTATTCTATTGAAGGATATGAAAATAAAATTGCAATTGAAAGGAAATCATTAAGCGATTTATTTGGCACATTAGGTGGTGGCCATAAACGATTTAAAAAGGAATTGGAAAGAGCGGAAAGTTATGAATATTTTGCAATAGTAATTGAAGGCAATTATAGAAGTATAAGGGATAAAAAGTTTGAAGGTAGTTTTTATTGTAAAATGAAGGGTTATGTTATAATTAAAATATTATTCACATTACATATGAAATATAAAATTAATTTTTTTATGGTAAATGATAGGAATGAAGCAAAGAGTGTTATTAAATCATTATTTAATACATATATTACATTACAATAATGCTTATAAATGTATATAAGTACAATATATATTAACAATGAAAGACCCAATGGAGAGAAAGGTGACAACTTCTGTAAGTGTAACGGTAAGGAATCAGTTGTGGATAGATGAACAAAGAGACAAGTGTAAATGTTTTACCTTCAGCGGGTTTGTTAATGCATGTATAGCAAATGCAATGAAGGAGGAATATGATGAGCCAAGAAAAAATAGTAAAGCTTCTGAAGTCTAATCCAGGCACATTTTTATCAATTAAGGAAATAGGAAAAATATTGAGTATTAGGGTGCAAACTATAACATCAGCAATTAAAAAAATGGAAAAGTTTGATGAGATACACACAAAGACAATAACTAGTGCCGGTGTAAAAGGATATACTAAACTATATGGGTTTAGAATTGAAGATAAACCATTTGAAGAAGTGTTAAATGAGTTTAGACAATATAGGCAACAGCCAAGGTTTAGTGATATAAGTGCAGTTACAATTAGAGATTATATGATTATTACAGAGTTGAGAAAAATAAAAGAGGAGATGAAAAATGAAAAGATTAAGTAAGGAAGTAAAAGCTAAATTGGCTGTATCAAAGCTAAGGCCGGTCAATATGATAAAACATACTACTGATAGAAAATGTGAATGTGGAAGTAGTATGTTTTATATAAAAGAACATGGTATTGATTTTTGCAAGTTATGTGTAAGATGCACAAAACATAATGACAATAAATATACGGAGGAATTAGAAAATGCAAACAAGTAAATATACAGTAAATATTGAAGATGGAAAATATGTTCTTCAACAAAACCACAAGAATCCTATGGATTTTAAGGAAGCACTTAAGACTCTTGCTAAAGTTAAGCAAGATATTATGGGTGGAGAGAAACAAATAGAAAAACAACAGAAAGAAATTGATACTAAGTATCATGAGAAAGCTTTAGAACTAAGTAAAGAACAGTTTAACTTGATTAAAGATTTGAAGGTTAAGCTTGAAGAGTCTTTGAAGGCAGAGATTGACGATTACACTCAAAAAGTTAGAGCTGAGATAAAAGTTATGAAAGCTGAGAAAGGTTACTCAAGAGTTGGTGATGAGAATCAAAAGATTGCAATGGCTTCAGCAATATTAGGGCAAGTAGCACATAACCATGACTTAGATGTAGCTTATGAGTTTATGAGAGAGATTAGAGCAGACTTTGATAATATATAATGGTAGATTGTTTAAGTAACTTGGATAAGTGTAAGGCATCGTGCTGTAGAGTACTTTGTTTTGATTATCCAAACTTACTACAATCTAAAATTCATTATCTCGAAACGCATGGGTGTACTATAAAAAGATCAGCAGATAGAAAATATAAAGTATTAGTTCCATTAAAGTGTCCACATTTGACAGACGATTGCTTATGTGATTTACATAATAATAAACCTTTATTATGTAAAGGGTTAGATGAGAATAATATTAAAGGTTATGAGATTACTGAAGGATGTATACTTAAACCCTAAACAGCACTTAGAATTAGGTTAATGTAAGGATAAGGCTTGAAAATTTAAACGTACTATCTGAGTAAAACCTGTGGTGGTCTCCGGGAATAGTAGCACCCGGTTTGGATGTGGGTCGAGAGCAATCTTGGTGGTGTAATAACATGGCTATCTCACTGCAGGGCTGGGGGAGTTTAAAATGACTAAATTAACACTATGTAACGGATGTAATTGTATGACAAAATCAATTAGAATGGGAAGAGCACATTATATTTGTGGTAAGTGTGGATATGATAAATCATTAGGAGATGTGTATCAAAATGAAAAAAACTTGTTGGATATGTAATAGTATTTTAATTTATGATGATGCTTATGGATATGAGATTTGTAAGAATCCTAATTGTTGTCATGAATATAGTTTTAAGAATAAACTTAAAATGAAAATACTAAAATATGCACCCTTTACTAATAAAAAAAAGAATAAGATGATTAGAGAACAAGTATTATTAATTATAGAGGAGGTGGAAGAATGAGTGAAGAATATGAAATAATAGACGGGAAAGATGTTCAAGAAATAACTATCGATAAAGAGCAAATGAAACAAATTGCTGAATCTTTAACAGATGGTAATAATACATTTACATTTTTTGTAACAAAAGAATAATAAAATGAGTAAAGAACATTTAATTCCTTTTAATGCCATGACAGAAGCACAACAGAAGAAATTGGCAAGTAAGGGTGGAAAGGTAAAATCATTGAAGAAAAAGTTAGCTGCACAAATTAGAGAAGCTAAGAAAAAAGGTTTTACTAATCGTGAAGTTGACATTATGGTTAAAACTATGGCTGATGCGGATTGTTCTGCTTATGAAATCCTTAAATATTTAAGAGAGATTCAAAATGATATCCACCCAAGTCAAAGAGTTGCATTAGCAAATGCTTACATGCAACAACATAAGCTAGTACATGGAGAAAAGATTAAAACTGAAAACATTCACCATGTCATTAACTGGTCAGAAAAGTTGGAAGGGTGTGAAATTGAAGAAGAAGTACAGTCTGAGAAAAGTAGTAAAAGAGATGTTTAATATTACCTTATATGGGTATCAACAAAAGTTTCTATATGATTGTATGAATAAACAAAGAGTAGTAGGAGCGTTCTGCAGACAAACAGGGAAGTCTATGACAATTGCTATTCTTTCTATTATTGAAGCGTTAAAGACTCCAGGTGGACATATAGTTATTGTTGGGCCAACCGATAGACAAGCAGGAGAGTTATTTTCTAAGATTACTAATTTTATTAAGAATGCACCAATAGGTTCAGAAGTACAAACTGCAACGCAAAGGCAGATGATTATGAAGAATGGTTGTCGTATATCATCTTTTCCATGTGGTGATACTGGAGACAATATAAGAGGTATGACTGCTAATGTATTAATAATGGAAGAGAGTGCTTTCATTAAGGATAATATAGTTAATCAAGTTTTACTTCCAATGGTAGCTGCAACAAACGGAAAGATAATTAAAATATCTACACCTTTTGGAATGAACCACTTTTATGTTTCATTTCAGAAGGACGACAATTATATATCACACCATTATACTTGGGAAGACGCGGTTGATGTTGGACATTTCACTCAAGAGTTTATAGATGAGCAAAGATTACAATGTAGTAGCTTAGAGTTTCAAACAGAATATGAGGCAGCGTTTATTCCAGACCAAGATGCGTACTTCCCATATGCATTAGTCGAACATTGTATTAAAGATTATACATTATTAGAAGAATCGAACAGTGTTATTGATGCGTCTAAGTCTTATTTATTAGGAATAGACTTTGCAAGAATGGGGCAGGATTCAACTGTATATGTAGTTATTGAAAAAGGCGAGCCAAACAAGGTAGTATTCATTAAAGAGGTTCCACAGAATACTATGGATGAGGCTATTGATTATGTTAAATTCTTACACCAGAAGTTTAGGTTTAAGAAGATAATATGCGACCAAACTGGACTAGGTGCAGGACCAGTTGATGTATTATCTAAGGAACTAAATACACCCAAACGGAAAATAAACGAAACATCATATAATACAAATTATATATCACAAGATATTGTTATTGGAGTTACATTTACTATGAGAAGTAAAGAAGATATATTCTCTAATCTAAAGATAGTTATGGAGCAAGGACAATTAGTATTTCCAAATATTAAGAAGTTGATATTTGAATTAAAGGACTTTAGGTACGAAACAACACCAACAGGCAACCTTAAACTACACCATTCCGAGAACGGTCATGATGATTTTGTTGATGCTTTAGCTTGTGCAGCACACGGACTAAGGGGAAGACAAGCAGCATACTTCTTTGGATAAAACAATTTTATTTATATACTAGATAATACTATATTATTATTATTATCACCTCTTTTTCCCCAGAAATTGGTAGGTAACTACCTCTTTCCAGGGTTTAAAATAAGGCGATATAGGATTAAAATTCATTTAGGCAATCCCTCCCTGTGTTTATTGGGCATTTTTCCCTGCCCTCTAAACCATTATAATCAAAATGATAAAGATATTCAAAAAGAAAGAGGATGAAAGTTTTAGTGAGTTCTGTCATATTTGTAATAGACTTTTACTAGTCTCTACAACAAAAAAAGAACTTGATAACTCTATAAAAGATATAACCAAACTAAACGAGAAAGCAAGACAAAGAACAGAGATAATTAATTTGGTAGGTACTAGACAGATATGTTGGAACTGTTTAAGATACTTTGAGGTGAAATAATGGTTTTTATTGATAACGGGTTAATAACTAAAACTGTGAATAAAGAAGCAAGAATATTCAACGCAGGCGAGACAGCAGTAGTGAGTAAACTTCCATTTCTATATAACTGGTTTTGGACTGCTACATTGGGTATGCCTAGAAAAGTCGATATTTCAGAATTAAGACAATATGCTAAATCGTGTTGGGTGCAAATGGTTACCAACGCAATACAAAAACAATTGATGACAACCGATTGGGATGTTATTATTACAGATGAAGAGAACGAAGAAAAGTTTGAAGAAGATATTAACAAAGTTAAGAAATTACTACAATATCCGAACCGTAACGGGATGACCTTTTGGGAGGTTTGGGGTCCGTGGTCAAGAGATGTTTTAGAAATAGACGCAGGTGTTATATTTAAAGGTAGGAATGCTGCAGGAGAATTAGTTGAGTTATTTCCCTTTGATGGTTCTAGGTTTCTATTTGATTTAGAGCAGCATGGTATTGTTAATGGTTGGTATCAATACTCATATAAATATCCTAAGAATAAACCATTACATTTTAAGAAAGATGAGATCATATATGGTAGAGTTAATTTAAGTAATGAACAATATCCTTATGGTTTCTCACCATTACAATCTATTATGCAAGAGGTAGAGTTAATGATTCAATCCACTAGATGGAATAAAGAGTATTATAAGAATAATGCAGTTCCGGATGGTATAGTTTCTGTTCCTATGGAAAAAGATCAAATGGATAGGTTTAGGACAAACTGGGAACAAGAAATGAAAGGTAAAGCACATAAGTTATTATTCCATAATAGCGAGGGTGTAGATTTCAAACCTATGGCATTAAGCAATAAGGATATGGAATGGTTGGAGGGTCAAAAGTGGTATTTCCATTTAGTTTTTGGTGCTTATGGGTTATCACCTCAGGAAGTAGGGTTCTATGAGAATAGTAATAAAAGCACTGGTGAAAGTCAAGAGAGAATTACTATTAAAAATGCAATTAAACCTTATTTACAATTAATATCTGATAAGATAAATAGAGAGATAGTACCAGATTTAGTAGGTCATGACGATATCAAGTTCGAGTGGTTTACTAAAGATGATGCAGCCGAGAAAGTTGAACATGAGCAAGTTATGGCTAAGCTTAATGCTAATGTAATAACAATTAACGAAGTAAGAAAGATGGATGGTTTAGACCCTGTAGAGTGGGGTGATCAACCAATGTCAATGGTGATGCAGGAAAGAGCAGCAGAAATGTTTGACGAAGCTGATGATAATTCTAACGATAAGAAAGAAGAAGGCATACCTAAAAAAGAAGAAACACCTAAATCTAAAGAGCAGGAAGAATCAAACAAATCATTTACCAAAGAGCTTGACCCTGGTGAGGATATGATTGAAGAGTCTGACGATTATGAATCATTCTTAAAACGTAAGTTTGGGCATTGGGAGAATGAAATATTTAAGTTTCTAGATTCTACATTAAAAGAAGAGTTAAATAAAGATTATACAAAGAAAACTTTAGGTGAATTTATTCAGAGATTATTTAATGCTGTTAATACATTAGATTTTAGAGCACAGCTTAAGGCTGTTGTTCGAGCACATTTATTAAAAGGGATAAGTGATGCTGAGAGTGAGTTAAAAGTAGACATTGGATTTACTGAGAACTTTGACGCACAAGTAAATTTATTTACAGATAGACAATTAGAAGGTTTCACGATGGAAGGTGGACATTGGCCTGGTTTAAAGGGAGTTGCTTCAGATGCACAAGAGGATATTCTAAATATTGTTAAGGAGGGTATAGTTGATAAAAAGTCGTTAAAAGAAGTAAAAAATGAGATTAAGACAAAGTTATCACAATATACAGGTACTCCAACAACAGATGGAAGAGCTACTAAGATTGCAAGAACCGAAAGTACTAGATTTCATAACCAAGCTAAGTTAATATCATATAAAGAGAGTGGTCTGAAAGGTAAAAAGGTTTGGGACGCCTTCTTAGATGAGAGAACGTCACCAATATGTAGAGAACTACATGATCAAAAAGTAGAGCTAAATGAGTTATTTAAAACTAGTGATGGTCGTGAGTGGGCAGCACCACCAAGTCATCCAAATTGTAGAAGTGTAATACGATTTGAGTTAGAATAATAATTTTATTTATATACTAGATGGGGGTATACATATAATATGGAAGAGAAAACTATGATTAAAGCGTTTATGCCAGTTACTAAAACTGCAGATGGTAAGTTTGTAGGTATTCTTTCTGATTCATCTATGGATAGAGATGAAGAGGCTATGAGTAAGGAACTCTTACATTCATGGTCAAAGAATAAATCAGTTAAGGCATTAGCTAATCACACAAATAAGATGGAAAGCTGGGTTGGAGGTTGGAGAAACCTTAAGACTATTGGTAAAGGTAGCGAGACTGCATTAGTAGCAGAGCCTTGGTTCTTTAGTAAAGAAGCAAATCCATTAGCGGCACAAATTAAGAAACAAGTTGAAGAGGCTATAGAAAAAGGTGAAAATCCTGGTATTTCTATTGGTGCAATACCACATAAGACTTCTAAGAAAGAAATCGATGGCGAATACTATAAGATTTACGAAGAAGCAGAGTTAGTCGAAGCAACTTGGGTTCCTATTCAAAGTAATCGTAATGCGACCTTTGGTCACATAGCAAAACGATTTGATTTGAACCTTACGGATGAAATTAGTAAGGAAGAAACAGACACGGAGGTCAATAAAATGACTAAAGAAGAAGAAGTTATTAAAGAAACACCTCAGGAAGAGGAAAAAGAAAATGTTCAAGAACCTCAAGCAAAAGTTAAGGAAGAGCCAATGGCTGAAGAACCGGCGAAGGAAGAAGTTAAGGAAGAAGCTAAAGAAGAGCCTGAACCGAAACCGGAAGCGGTACCAGAGCCAGAAGCTAAACCAGTTGACGAAAAGCTTAACGAACTTGAAGAAGCAAATAAGAAAATTGAAGCATTAAGTTTGAAAGTTCAAGAACTGGAGGATCAAGCAATCCTAAAAGGTACAGTGGAAGGACCATTAACATCTGACGATGTAGTAAATGATTCACCACTAACTATAGAAAAAATGCTTAAAATAAGATTTGGAGGACAATAAAAATGGCATTCGGAGCAATGACAATGAGCAATGTTGAAGCTGGTCACATTTTCGAGAAAGGATTTGGAGTAGCAGGCATTGCCGAAGAAGAGGCTTATATGGACCCTTTGAGAGGAATTGATAAGAGAGTCGATATGGGTAAAAAAATGGAAGGAGCACTTCAAAAGGCACCATCCGCAAGTTCCACATCAGGAGGAACTTACACTGGATATGGTATGTTACCACCGTTTCTTGACCCTTCTATTGTAGATAGAACAGTTAGGGAAACACCGTTGGTTAGATTATTACCAAGAAGGGCAGTTAGAGGAAGAAGTTATGTTTATAACATAATCACAGCAAAGGCAGGAGCAGCATTCTTACCAGAAGACGCAGCACTATCCGAGCAAGTGGACACAAGAAGTACTGGTACAGGAACAATGAGATTCTTATATGCAGTAGGTAGAGTTACTGGAGTAGCAACAGCGTCTCAAACTATTATTAACATAATGGCAGAAGACTTGAGAGTTAAAACAGCAAGTATGAACGAAGCATTGGAAGACACAATTATCAATGGTGATAATGGTACAAGTCCAAACGAATTCGATGGTTTTATTCAGTTGATTACAACTAACACAACCAACAATGCAGCAGCAAACATTACCTTAGCACAGATGAGAACAGATATTAATACCTCATTCGAAGCAAATGGTTTAGTTGATTTGATTGTAACTGATGGTTACACATTAAACTATGTAAAAGGTTTATTGATGGACTATCAGAGACATATTGCACCAGTACCAGCTGAGTTTAACTTTGGAATCCCAGACGCATTTATGTTTGACGGAATAATGGTATTGAAAGATAGATACATGCCAGCAACCGCAACAAGTAGAAGAATGTTATTTTTAGATACAAGATACATCTTCTTAGCAGTATTGCAAGACTACACCTATGAAGAGTTAGCAAAGACTAACGATAGTCAAAAGTACATGATTAAATGGTACGGAACACTTATCATGACCTTTGAAGCATCTTCAGTAATGAGGTTTGGTCTAGCATAAGGAGGACAATAGAAAATGGCAGCAATAGCAATCGGAGATTGTACAGTTGTAATGTTATCAGCTTTGGCTGGACAAAATGTTTATAGTATTGCAACACCAGCAACAGCAGACCAAGCAGACACAATCGACGTAAGTACACTTTTCCCAAACGCATTTGTATTCGCAGCATGTGAAAACGCAACAGACGGATGTTTGTTGTCAGCAACAGCTGGAACTACAAGTATCACTCTACCTTCTGGTGGAACTGATAACGAGGCAAGAACAATTTACATAATGGGTTACTAAACCCTTTTTTTTATTTTTTTTAATTTAGTAAAAAACAATTTACCACGGTTTACTTATCGTGATGGAGGAAAACAATAAAAATGGCATACGGAATAAGTCAATTAGAAAATAGAAGTTGGACATTCAGAAATAGTATTACTGTTGAAGGTGATTTTACAATTGAGGGTGACTTAACATTTGGAGACGCAGCGACTGATACTTTATCAGTTACAGGATTATTTAGTCAAACCTACTCAGGTACAGATGACGGTCACACAGTGGCAGGAACTGGAAACTTAACAGCTGGTGAAGATTTAGTAAGATTTTCAACAACAGGAAGCATCAGTTCAACATCAAATGTTTTAGCAGTTGAACAAACAACTGGAGCAGGTGCAGCAGGAGCCTATGGTTTATACGTTAATTGTACAGGTACAAATGTAGAAGCTATTAAGGTAGATGCAGGTGATGTAGTATTTGATGAAGATTTAAATGTAACTGGTACAATCACTGGTGGAACTGTAACTGATGGAACCTTTAGTGTGACAGGTGGAGCGATAACTGGAGCAACAACTATAGCAATGGGTGGTGGACTTTCAGGAGTAACCACATTAGCAGCATCAGGTGATGTAACATTAACTACAGCTGGAGTTGTATCAAGCGTATCAAACGCAACGATGGGTTGGTATTTATCAGCAGCAATGCAGGCAATCACTGGTTCTGGAGCAATCACTATAACTGAATACTTCAGTACAATGAACACAACGGGTGGAGGAGCTTACACATTAGCAGACTCAACAATTAAAGGTCAATTGAAAAAGATTCAGTTAATAGTTGATGCTGGAGATGCAACATTGACACCAACATCTTTGAACGGTGGGTCTACAATCACCTTTGCAGATGTAGGAGACTATTGTTTGTTAATTTGGGACGGTTCAAGGTGGCAAGTACTTGAATTGAACAACATGGCAGATGGAGTTTCAGCACCAGTATTAGCATAAACATAAAACATTTTTTTATTTTTTTTATTTTAAACTTAGGAGGAAACAAAAATGCCAACAATCAAAGGTGGAATCAAGCTTGGAAAGAATATGAGTGATGAAGATATTGAAAAACTATCCAAAGCTATGAACAGACCTATAATTAAAAGAAAAAAGAAAGAGGAGTGATCATGATTATTGCGGCGTGGGACTCACACCAGCCGATGATAAGAATAAACAAGGAGAAAAAACAATGGGAACATTAAACGATAGAAAATTTAAGTCTATGTATAAAGATGTTAGTACAGGTACCGAATCTTATGCAGCAGACACTGCTAGTGCAACCGAATATGCTTCAGGTGTTGCAGGTAAATACACTAGTTCATTACCAACATTGACAAACAATGATTGGGGATTCTTAAGACTTACGTCAGATGGTAAGCTAATGGTTGATACCGAGCTTACACTTGATGGAAATATAATAATTGACAATGTAGCAGTATGGGCTACAAACATCGCAGATAGTTCAACAACCAGCTTTGCATTAGTGGATGCTAATGGACATCCACAAGTTGATGTATTAACAATGCCTGGTAGTTTAACAGGTTACGCAGAAGACACTGCACATACAACTGGTGATATTGGAATCTTATCCTTAGTGGTAAGACAAGATTCAGCATCAGCATTAGCAGGTACTGATGGAGATTATATACCGTTATCAGTTAATGCAGCTGGTTGGTTAAGAACAGTAACTTTAGCAGAGAAATCGGAAGATACAGCACATACAACTGGAGATGTTGGTAACTTTATATTAGGAGTTAGAGCTGATACACAAACAAGCTTTAGTGGAACTGACGGAGATTATACACCATTATCACTTTCACAATATGGTGAGTTAACACTAAGAGGATACGATTATTCAACTAACGGAACAAGAGTTGAAGAGATCGATCCTGTGAGTGCACATCACGTTGAGGAAACTTTAGCAGATGTGACTAACGGAGCTGATGACACATATTACTACTACTTTGATATGGATGGTTTCCAACACTTTGCAGCACAATTTACATTGAATGGTGGAAGTGGTACTTGTACAGTGACAGTAGAAGCAACCATACAAGATGATGGTACAGCACCAGCATCGTGCACTTATGTGGATATTACACTTGACGAGTTTGGAGTTGCAAACTTTACTGCAAGTGATATAATTATTGGAGACACATCATACGCATTCAAGTATGTAAGATATAAAGTTGTAGCAGCAACCGGAGCAGCAGATGATGCTGACTGGACAATATACAATAAAAAGATGTATTAAGGAGATAAAACAAAATGGTACAAAAATCATCAAGGGACTATGTCCCTACGGCTAACAGTGGCAATAATGTCACTATGGCGGATGTAATCGGTAACAAGACAGATGCCGATTCATCGGGTGGAGATTCAATCTACGCACAGACAAAAGAAACAATGGCAAGGTTAGCATTGCCATCACAAGATGGTGCAGCTAATAATAATGTAGGAGATGTCATTGGAAACAAAACAGACACTGCAGGTGGTACTTCAATCTTTTCTAATATTGGAAAAGTGCAAGCAGATTTAATCTTACCATCTCAAGATGCAGCAGACAATAATACTATTGCAGAGGTTGTGGGTAACAAGGCTGACACGGATGCAGGAACTTCATTAGTATCTTATGCTAAGAGAATTGAAGCTAACATTGTGCATGGATTGATGTTGAATAACACATCATCTACAGGAACATTAGCATATTTAGATGCAGGTGGCGAACAGACGGTAGTAGAAATCACACCAGCATCTGGTGAAGAGATTGTTGGAATTTGGTTAGATTTAGTTAACATAACACAAAATGGAACTATTACGATTTATAGTAAGATTGATGGGAACACATATAGAGAAGTTGACTCGTATAGTTTCACAGTAGCAACCGATCCAGATGGTTTTTACGTTGATATAAACTTTGGAATCAGTTCAGACTTTAAGGTGACTTATGAGGAAGATGTAGACGAAGGTGATGATAGAAACATTCCATTCAGAGTGATAAGGAGGAAGTTTACCATAACTTAGAGGTATATAATGGTATTAATCGAAGATACAATTGTAAACAAAAAAAGAAAGCTTTTACTAAAAAAGTAGTAGTAAGTTTTTGGAGAGGAGAAGAAATAATAAAATGACAATATTAAACCATTCAACACCAGCTGAAAGAGAGCGATATCTTAGTTGGACAAGCAACTTTAATGATGCACAAAAAATAGTGGAAGAAGGTGGTGCATTTACTGGTTCACCAACTTATAACCAAGGAGTCGTTTTGGATGGTTCTAACGATTATGTGTCTTACAATAATGTGGATAGTAAGTTTGACTCAAGTACTGTTTCTATAGTGGTAAAGTTTTCACCTGAGTTTGCTTTAGCTGATGGTAATAACCATTATATATTTTCTACAACAAGTGAAGATTATAGATTATACAAAACTACAACTAACCGTTTACAATTAACTTTAGGTAATACTTTGATAGCTAATATTAATGTTGATGCTGCTTGGAATGGAAATGGTGATAATATTGTAGTGGTTACAGGTGAATCTACAAACACAGATGTATGGCTTAATGGCACACAAGTTTTAACAAGTGATGCTTCAGCTTGGTCACAAGTTAATGTTACAGAACTTTACATTGGTGCAGCTTCGAATGGTGTTGCAAAGTTTCAAGGCACGATAAGAGAGTTTAAGGTATTCAAAACTAAACTTACTGACGATGAAGCTGAACAAATATCTGATGGTTCAACTTATGATTATATTAACGAAACAGTGTTAGATGTTCCACTTAACTTAGCAAACCACGATGCTACTAATGAACAAGTTATTGACATTAGTGCAGAAGGTAATGATATGGATTGGGGTACTGGTGCAGCTGCAACATTCCCAACTAAGAATACTCAAACACAAGGTTATAGTTTTGATGGTGGAGACTTCTTTGTAGTGTCTTCAGGATTAGGGATAACAGATTATCCTTTTACAATGTCTTGCATGTTTAGTAATACAGCTGCAGGGATAAGTGCAGCAATAGATTTAGCAGATAGTACAGATGGAGCAAGAAACTATTCAATTTATGTTGACACAAACGAAATAGTAAAGGTAGCACAAAGGAACGGTGGTGGTTGGGCAACAGCTGGAACTGTTGTTGGAGATAAAGGAGAATGGATACATGTAGTTGCAGTATTTGGTAGTGCAACTTCACGAATAATTTATATTAATGGTAGAGAAGATGGAGAAGATACTACATCTGTAGCATTCTTTACACCAAATAGGTTTACAATTGGAAGGTTAGGAGACTCAACTCCAAGTTCAATGTTAACTGGTGAGATTGCTAAAGTTAAAGTATGGGATTCGGAACTAACACCTTTACAAGTATCAGACTTATACTTTAGAGATTTAAAACAATTTAGCGAGGTTTAAAATGGGAATATTACAACAAAAAATAACATCAGGAGATTGTGTATCATTTGTTGATTTTAGAAGTTTTACTTCTGGAGATTTTAGTGAAAATAATAATGAAGGTACAATTAATGGTAACCCTGTATTTAATAAAGAAGGGTTAGTATTTGATGGGACAGGAGACTATGTAAACTTTGGAAACTTGTCTGAGTTAAACTTTAGTACAAATGATTTTTCTATTATATATGGTATAAAAACTAACATTGCTGCAGCTGTTGACGTTCTTGCCAAAAGGAATGGTATAACAAATATACCTGGATTTATAATTGGAGTTGCTGCAACTGGAAGAGCATTTTTTGAGATTGATGACGGTGCAGGTAACGAGTTAAACGGTAGTTGTGATAGTATTGATATTAACGATGGTATAATACATTGGGTAGTTATCACTTTTGACAGAAGTGGAGATGCAATATTTTATGTTGATGGTATTGAAGATGGCAATGATACAATTAGTGCAGTTGGTGACATTGATAATGCTGTTGACTATTTAATAGGTAGAAACGCAGCAGGTTCAAGACAATTTCCAGGTACAGTTGTAGCTGTTGGAGCATTCAACACATTACTTACAGCAACGGAAGCTGCACAGTTGACAGCTGATGTTAATAGCATGGTATTTCCTACAGCCATTTCAAAGAGAACTCATACTAAAGAGTTAACAGACAATCGAGAAAATTTGATTGGATTATGGTACATGAAAACTCAAGGCCTTATCGTAGCGGACAGTCAAGAAAGTTCACACGAACTTACAATACAAGATAATCCTATTGAAGTTAATACTGAGATACTAGGAGATTCACTCATGTTAGATGGTACTGATGATTATTTGTCTGCAACTGATGTAGCAGACCTAAGCTTTGGCGATGGATCAAGCGATAGTGCATTTAGTATTGCAGCATGGGTTAAGATGAGAGATGCAACACAATTTCCTATCGTATCTAAAGGAGTGTTAAATACAGACTTTGAATATTTGTTAAGGACTGGACCTGCTGATACTTTACAAGTATTCTATGCAGATGAAAGTGTAGCTAATTGTTATATTGGTAGAGAATATTCAACAGCATTGACAATAGTAGAAGGTAGTTGGTTACATATTGTTTCAACTTACAGTGGTGATGGTACAAGTTCTGATGTTACACTTTACATTAATGGTGTTCAAGTTGATGATAGTGATAATGAATTGAATGCTGGTAGTTATGTTGCAATGGAAGATTTGGCTGGAGAGTTAAGGATTGGAAGGTACAATACCGATTATGCTGGTGGTTCATTCGCAGAAGTGGGAATCTTCAACGTGGAACTTGATCAGGAAGATATAACTAAGTTGTATCATAAAGGTGCAAGGCAAGTACAGTTTAAGACTGACTTTGGAGCGTATGTAACTCAACAGAATGTTACAGATGGATATATAGGAAACACAATTTGGCAAAGGAGCACAGGAACATGGAAGATAGAATCTGATGTTATTGATAATAGGTTTGTTAAAGTTTTAGAATGTGTGTCAGCAGGAATAGCTTATACAACAGTAAAAGAGTTGTTTATGGAATCGGCTGAAGCTGCATTTGGTACTTGGGAGTTTTGGTTATACAAGGGTGCAGATGGAAATACTTGTAGTTTGCAAATTATGGCAGATGAAATTGGTTTACCTGATGCAGCTGGTCAAGATGGTTATGAAATAAGATTAAATAGTTTAGAACAATTTGTTTTTAGGAAATCTACCAATGGTACTCCTTCCATATTGATGAGCACTGCTAATTCTTATATATCAAATGAAACATGGTATGGGTTTAAAATAGTAAGAAGGTTTGATGGACAGTTTACAGTTTACATTAAAGGTGGAGCATTTGGTGGTTCATGGACAATAGTTGACACTTCAGGAGGTTCAGGATCAAACCCTGTGACAGATACAACAACTACAAGTTCAAGTTATGTCGTATTTGACTTTGATGCAGGTGATAAATTAGCAATTGCAGACGGAGATGGTGGACATGCTTTTATTAAGTATCTCGGAGTGATATAAAATGAAAAAGTTTAAATCTAATGGTGAAACACAGCAGGCATTGATGGAACTAATCATTAATGAGATACGAGAAAATAGGGAAGCAATATCAGATGTTAATAATATATTAAGAGTAAGTACGGGTCAGATTGCAGCCAACAAAAGTGCAATAACAAACTTAAAATGGGCGTTCGTAACGGGTATAACTATAATAATAGCATTCCTTGGATGGACCGCCTTTGGAGGATAATAAATGGCATACGCAAGTAACTTAAAATTCGTACAAGAGTCAGGACTTGGATTAAGAGTAATTGACGAAAATGTAGGAACAGGTGATGGTGCAGAAACAGACTTTGACTTAGATTATGATAATATAATTAGTGGTGGTTATACTATATCTTATGCAACATCAGGTTCTAATGATTTCACAGCATTAATTGAAACAACACATTATACTTTAGACAAAGAAAGTGGAAGAATAGTTTTAGAAGCTGCAGGTGTTTCAGCAATAGGAACTGATATAATTTATGCAACATACTGGTACACTGATACTTTTTCAGATACAGTTATTACTAATTTACTTGCTACAGCTGATGATGAAATAGATTTACTTACTGGAAGAAAATGGGATGGACCTACATCAGTTATCGAATACTATTCAGGACGAGCAAGTTCAGATTATCCAACAACCGATGAGCCTTTTCAAGAAGATTGGAACCAATCTGATTTTATAGTTTTAAATCAAACAAGGGTTACAATAATTGATGCTATTTATTTTTTAAGTAAACCTTTGTCTATATCAAACTTTTTCAATTACGATGATGGTGGGTCAGACTATACTGATAAAACAGACGAGGTAAACTCTACAACAGAATCACCTTTTACATTATTCGATGATGCACCAGCAACTAACGATTTTATTTATATTGGTAGTAGTAATGTTTTCTTGGGGTTAGATGTGAACCTTTCAACGGTTGGAGTGGACAATGGTTCCACTGCTATTGATTGGGAATACTATAATGGGAGTTCATGGGTTGATTTAACAGAAACTGATGATGTAACTGGAACAAGTATATTTACAGTCTCAGGTAAGTTTACCTGGACTTACCCTTATGGTTGGGCACAGAACTCAGTTAATAGTGAAACAAACTATTGGATTAGAGGTAAGCTTACTGACGATTATAGTGTTGATCCTATATGTGCTACTATGACTATTCTTGATAGTGTCAATCAGGTTTTAGAACCTAGAAACTGGTTAGTACGAAGTAGTGGTGTTTTAAAGTTTATTAATAAAGATATTCCAAATGGTGCAAATAATATTAGAGTTGATTATAATTATGGTCAAGCAACAACACCAACTTATATTGCTGAATTATCAGTTTTAAAAGCTTCAGTGAAAGCGTTTGTAAATCTATCAGGTGGGTCATACGATGATGCAACTTCATATACATTAGGAAGTAAATCAGTAACAATTGGAGAAGTTTATGTTAATATTAGAGAAGTATTAAATCAATTCAAAGCAAGAATTAAAGAAATACTAGACATGGTAGGTAGAAGAACTGATGTCTTAGCAATATAAAATGGTTAAAACTAGAGACAAGGAACATGCATTTATCAATAAAGCTAAAACTAAAGATATGATTGATAAAATATTTGGAAAAACATTAATTCTAAGAGTAGTTACTGAGACAGTAGATGCTTTTGGACAACTTTCAAATATAACAACAGCAGATACTACCTTTACTGGTGACTTACAATTTGGTATGGATTTAAAAAAGGAGTATGTTGAATGGGGGTTAGTCGAGGTAGGCGATGCTGTTTTATATCTCTATCCAGACGAATTAACTACATTACCAACTCATAAAGATATTATTGTTGATGGGAACTCAGAATGGGAGATTATTGACCAAATAGAAGCACCAGAGTTACAAGGTTCAGACTGCCATTATTCTTATAGATGTAAGAGGAGACCTGAGACAAGTGATACTTAATCATGAAGGACAACGATATGAGATAACTAACTGGGACGAGTTTAAGAGAAAACTACTCTCAGCTATTGGTTTTCAAGTTGAATCAGAAATTGTTAAACAGATTAATGCACTTAGATTAGTTGATACTGGGGAATACAAGAGAGGGGTGCATAGTGAGGTACAGAAAGGAGAGTTAATTATAACTAATACTGCACCTTATGCTATATATCTTGAATATGGAACATATGAATATTGGCAAAGATTTAAAACGGGTAGCTTTCCACAAACAGCACACCCAAAGAAAAAAGACCTACCTAGAAAGGAGAGACATAAGTTGCCTAAAGGTATGCAGCCATTCGCGGTTTATAGGCGAATACTTTGGAATCAAAATAAGATGAGTAGAATTATTAATAGGGCAGTAAAAGCTGCATCAAAATAATTTTATTTATATACTACTTAATCTTTATATAGTTTAACCAAGAAGGTTATCTAAGACCAAGAAGGCACAAAATGACATCAGCTAAACAAGAGGCAGATAGGATACTTGTAAATTTTCTAAGAAATACTATTACTGATATACAGTCATCTAGAGGAGGAGCACAGTGGATATATCCAGACTTCCCAAGAGTACAAAGTATTGGTGATAATCAATTCCCGAGAATAGGTATTACTTTGATCGATGAGTCTTCACAGTCTATGGGTATATTTGACGATACACAGTTTGAAACTATTACTTTTCAGATAGATATTGTAACTAAAAAAGGGATAAAATATGCTGTTACAACTACTGATGAGGCTATGGGTACAATAACCTC
>CEPZ01034611.1_pt1 | contig 27273 bp, 28 predicted proteins | sample 530461 | NCBI WGS metagenome assembly CEPZ01 (sample SAMEA2620106, study PRJEB7988) | marine metagenome | isolation source: saline water (ENVO:00002010), including
TTTTATATATATAATTAGGGGCGCAAATTTATATTTTATTATATGTCAGAACAAAAATATTATTCTGTTTTTTCACCGGGCGAATCGAGTATATCAAGTAACTGGCCATTGTTATGAAGTTCCATGGTTATGTCAGCACCGCCGATAAGTTCCCCTTTTACGAATAATTGTGGGATTGTTGGCCAGTTGGAATATTCAGATAGTTTTACTCTTATCTCCGGATCGGCTAACACATTCGTTGAATTGTATTCCACTCCGTAATGATTTAGTACCTGCACAACGGCATTCGAAAAACCGCACTGTGGCATTTCAGGTGTACCCTTCATATAGAGCATGATTGAATTTGTTTTAATATCGTTAATGATTTGTTCTTTTAATTCCATTGTTATTCCTCTTCAAGATAGACGACAGTCGAAAAACGATAGCCGAAAGTTATGATTTAGTATTTATCCATTGCTCCTTGGTTAAAGTTTTTAACTGCATCGCATGAATTTCATTGGTCATAAAATTGCCCAATGCCTTATAAACAATTTGATGCTGCTGCACCATAGATTTGCCTTTAAATGAATCACTGATCACAATAGCGCTAAAATGATCATTCGTCCCGGTGGTGTCAATGACTTCCACATGGGCATCAGGAATTTCATTTAATATTAAATCTTTTACTTTTTCAGAATCCATAATCAAATGGGATTATTGCAAAACCAAGTACCAAATGAAATTAGGAATCATTTTGCATATTGTCCGAGCATTGTTATAACCTCATGCCCTTATGAAATTGATTTCATGGAATGTTAACGGCGTCAGGGCTGTAAATAAAAAAGGATTCCTAAAATGGTTGGAAGACGCCGATCCTCATATCCTCTGTCTGCAGGAGACAAAAGCTCATGTGGAACAGCTGCCCGGTGAATTATTGGAAGGTCATGGCTACCATACGTATTGGCATTCCGGTGAGAAAAGAGGATATAGCGGTGTGGCAACATATTGTAAGGAAGAAGCACTGTTTGTGCAAGAGGGGTTGGGTATTGATATTTTTGATCGAGAGGGACGTGTACTTATAACTGAACATCCAAACTTTTTACTTTATAATATATATTTCCCAAACGGCCAGCGCGATCAGGAACGCCTGCAATATAAATTAGATTTTTATGACGAACTTTTACCTATCATCAATGAACAAGTTGAATCGGGAAATAACGTCATCGTTACCGGTGATTGGAATACCGCTCATCACCCAATTGATCTGGCACGACCAAAAGACAATGTAAAAAATAGCGGATTCATGCCCATAGAAAGGGATCGCTTGGATACGTATGTGGAAAATGGCTGGGTGGATACATTTCGCATTTTTCATCCCGAAGGAGATCGGTATTCATGGTGGACGTACCGCTTTGGAGCTAGGGAAAGGAATGTAGGATGGCGTATCGATTATTTCTTTGTAAATGAAGGATTTTCAGATCAAGTTCTTGATGGAGATATCCATCAAGAAATAATGGGCTCTGACCATTGCCCCATATCATTAGAGGTAGAAGATTGAAAACAAAAGCAGATATAGTTAAAAATTGGATCAAGCGTTATACCGGTACATCATCCGATGGATTCGGCGACTGGATATTGCTGACAAATTTTCAGAATTACGTAGATAAATTCGCCGAGAGATTTGATGTGGATGTGATGGGCCATGGCGGCCCCATGACGTCAGCGACAAACAAGGATGGATTGAGTATTATTAACTTTGGTATCGGCAGTGCCAATGCGGCTACAATCATGGACTTACTTTCAGCCGTTAATCCAAAAGGTGTTTTGTTTCTTGGGAAGTGTGGAGGATTAAAGCATTCTACGGAAATTGGCCATTTTATCCTCCCCAGTGCTGCCATTCGCGGAGAAGGTACAAGTAATGATTATTTTCCTAAAGAAGTGCCGGCATTACCTTCATTTAAAATTCATAAATATGTTTCAGATAAATTATGTGATAAGGATTTAGAATATCGTACAGGTGTTATTTATACAACTAATCGTCGCGTGTGGGAATATGATGAAGAATTTAAGGAATATTTGAAAAAAGTACGTGTCATCGGAATTGATATGGAAACAGCTACTATATTTGTAGTTAGTTTTGCGAATGGAATTGAGCGGGGAGCACTGCTTTTTGTTTCAGATACACCCATGACACCTGAAGGAATAAAAACTTCTGAATCAGATTCAAAAGTCACACAAAAATTTGTTGATCTACATTTAGATATTGGTATAGATGCCATGAGCCATATCGGCAATGAAGGTGAACAGATAAAGCATTTTAAATATTAAAATGATAAAAAGACTTTTTGCTATTTTTTTAACCATCGTTCTGGTTTTCCCTCAAACGGGAAAATTGAAAGTGGGATTTGATATAGATGATACTGTTTTGTATAGTGAGCCTATGTTCATTTATTATGTTGAAAATCATGGTAGACCAATTGATTACGAATGGATCAATGTCAATGATAAGAATTACTCGATTCCTATTTCACCGACAATTGATCTGATTCAATATTTTAAAAGTAATGGTCATGATGTGTATTTTATTACAGCAAGACCCGGAGCCAATGGCCAGCATGTAGCTGAATTTTTATCGGATGTTTTGAGCTATAAAGTAGAAAAAAATGTTGATTTATTCTTTATGCCTAAAGAAAAGATAGACGGACATAAATTCACTACAAAACACCGAAAAATGAATGAAATTGGTTTAGATCTTTTTTATGGTGATTCAGATACGGATATCATTGCTGCGTTAAAAGCGGGCGTCCATCCTGTTAGAGTGGTGAGAAGTAATTTGTCCCTAGAAAAGTATAGTTCTAATTATTTTGGAAATACTCAAAAAGGTGATGTAAAAAAAGCACCATTTGATTCAAATGATCTAAATACATTTTATAGTAAATCAGTTGGCATTTTCGGCGAATCTATTTATCCCATTATTTGGAAAGGACCCAATGAAGAATAAAATATTATGGATCTGTTTGCTGGGTATAGTCACTGCGGCAGATTTGGAATGGAAAGGGGAATTTCGATACCGGGTAGAATCAGATAAAGGAATGTCTAATTCAGATTCACTATTTAATAGCGGTAGAAACACCTTTCATTATACGCGATCCAGAATCAGCTTAAGAATGGTTCGGGGACCCATTTCAGGGTTTGCTCAAATTCAGGACTCACGATTGTTAGGTGGTGAAGAAAATTTATCTGGTTCTTCAAAACCTTCTGGAACAAAAATAGAATTTCATCAGGTGTATTTTGAGATCCACAATCTGCTGAAAAGAAATTGGTCCATGCGTTTCGGTCGTTTTGAATTACCTTTAGGGGGTGAAAGATTATTCAGTAAAACAAACTGGAATAATTTTGGGAGATCATTCGAAGGAATGCATTCGTTCGGTAGTAACCGTATTGGAAGGTTAGATCTTTTTAGCCTGTTTATTGTAGAAAGATCCAACGAATACCCTTCTGATGAATATGATGAAGTTATCAATGGTTTGTATTTTACCAAGAAAAGAGATTTTGGTTTGTTTAAACTTTTAGATCTTTATATGATCAATGAACAAACACAATCCATTGACCTTAATAGAGATCCATATCGGAATACTGCTGGATCAAGAATGTTCATCAAATTTCTATTTTTAGATATTGTATCAGAATTTGCATATCAATTTGGAAAATGGGAAAATGGTTCTTTGTTTATGGATATTAAAAGTGAAATGTTTGTATTTAATGCAAGAATTGATCTGTCAATGATACCAATTGTAGAAATGATCAGTTTTGGAAAAGAGAATTTTACAGGGTTTGATTCAACCCTTTCCAATATTTCAGGATTTGCTAACCCATATGGTGCCGGCCATAAATACCACGGCTATTATGATAACCACACGAGGTTTAATGACAATTTTCAAAAAGGGCTTGATGAGTGGAATGTGAAAACAGTCTTTTCACTTCCGGGAGATTTTAAGCTTAATGTCCATTATCATGATTTTAAAGATGGTGTGGATTCTGATCCACTTGGGACAGAATTGGATCTGATTTTTTCCAAGAAACTAGGGTTTGGCGGTGTCCTACAGCAGGGCTTTGCCCGTTATTGGGAAGATGGCGGCAGTCAACTGGATTACAGCTGGCTTATGCTTACGTTTACTCTGTAAGACTATTCAGGTCGTCACGAATTAAAACGAGAATGGCAGACTGAGGAACGATCAAATAATTATCCTTTTCTACATTGATTTCAATGGCAGCTTTATTCAGGAATAATGCATAATCACCCAATTCTGCTTGAGTGGGAATATATTTGATACCACCATGTGTTTCTGTTTTCCAAGGTTCATCAGTCACCTCATCGGGATTCCCAACGGGAATGCCCGGACCGACTTCCACAATGATACCACCACGGATTTCCTGCTTTTCCAATACGCTTGGAGGAAGATAAAGCCCGGCAGCAGATTTACTTTCTCCTTTGTCGGGCTGGATCAATACTCTGTCACCTACAACAATTATCTGTTTTTTCTTATGCCGCATAGGGTAATATTACGAAATTTGCCTCATACAGAGTAAATATGATAAACGTTAAATACATCGAAACTGAAAATGAATACAACTCTGCTCTCTCCATACGTAAAGAAGTGTTTATTGAAGAACAAAATGTTTCTATTGAAGAAGAGATTGATGAATATGAAAAAATAGCTACACATATTCTTGCTTTGGAAAATAGTAAAGCAGTGGGAACAGCCAGATGGCGATATACAGATGATGGAGTAAAATTAGAACGATTTGCAGTTTTGGAACCTTATAGAAGTCATGGCGTAGGCAGAGCACTAGTTGAATTTGCTGTAGACGAATTGAGGGAAGAAAATTTGCTATATTTGAACGCACAGAAATATGTAATTCCATTTTATCGTAAGTTTAATTTTGAGGAAATTGGTGATATATTTTACGAAGCTGAAATTCCTCACAAGAAAATGGTTTACAATAAAGAAATAGTATAACTTTTACCTGTTTTTATAAAGAAGTGTAAATTCTCAACAACCAAACCGCCCAACAAATAAAATTTATGCAAGAATCCCTCTATAAGCGCATGTTCAAACTGGTCATTAAACATTGGCCGTTTTTGCTTCTTTCAACATTGGCAGCCTTGGTGTATGTGGCATTAAACAGTGCCTCGATTTGGTTAACAGCATCCTTGATCAATAATATATTGATAGATTTCCAACAGTTATTAGCTGATCACTCACAGATGGTAGAGCAGGGTACACTAACTCTGAATGAAAAATTAAAATTTTGGACGAATGGATTAATTCTTCGAGACACACCTCAGGAGACATTGAAAGTATTGTGTCTGACCATTATGGTTGTATTCCTGACGAAAAATGTATTTTTATACCTGAAAAATATTTCCATGACGGTAGTTCAGTACCATTTAATCACAGAAATGCGTAATCGTCTTTACGAACACTTCAATTCATTGTCGCTATCGTATTTCAATCAGAATAAATCTGGAGAATTAACGTCGATTATGATCAATGATGTATCAAATTTACGTCGTGCTTTGGGCACCAGTTTTCATCAAATAATTGTTGAACCCATCAATCTACTGGCGTTTATATTTCTTTTATTTATTATCAGCTGGAAATTGGCTTTACTATCTTTGATAATACTTCCTATTGCAGGTTTTACGATACTAGTAATCGGGAGAAGTATTCGCCGAAAATCCAAACGCACGGCTGCCATGATTGCCGGTATTACCAATATTATTACGGAAACATTATCTTCTATTCGCGTGGTCAAAGCGTTTGCAATGGAAGAGTATGAAGTCCAGCGATTTTTCAAGGAAACGCGTCAATATTTTCAATTGATTCTCCGCAGGGCGAAACTCCGTTTATTGGCATCACCCATCACAGAAACACTTGGAGTAATGATGGGAGTCTTATTACTCTGGATCGGTGGAATTGAAGTCTTGAGTGGCAAGGGTTTAACTCCCGAAGATTTCCTGCGGTTTATTCTTCTACTTTTTGCCATGATGGATCCTTTAAGAAAATTGAGTAAAGTCAATGTAGAACTGCAGGCAGGCGCCGCATCCGCAGAACGAATTTTTGCAATTTTAGATACAGCTCCAACCATTGTAAATAAACAGGATGCTGTAACAATTGATACTTTTGAAGAAAAGATCAGTTTTAAAAATGTGAGTTTTAGATATGAATCTGATGATACAGTCTTGCAAGATATTTCATTTGAAATTGAAAAAGGATCAGTGGTGGCACTGGTAGGCTCCAGCGGTGCAGGAAAATCAACCTTGGCGGACTTGATTCCCCGTTTTTATGATGTAAATCAAGGCTCCATTACAATTGACGAACAAAACATTCAAAATATTACTTTAAACTCTCTGCGGAGCATGATGGGAATCGTAACGCAGGAGACGATTTTATTTAATGATTCAATCAGGGCAAATATCGCTTACGGCCAAAAAATCATAAATGATGAGCAGGTTTTAGATGCATCCAAGGCTGCCAATGCATTGGAGTTTATCAATGAACTTCCGGAAGGAATCGATACAGTGATTGGCGAAAAAGGCGTTAAACTTTCCGGCGGGCAGCGTCAGCGTTTGGCCATTGCTCGTGCAATTATGAAAAACCCGCCGATCCTAATCCTTGATGAAGCGACATCCGCTTTGGATACAGAATCAGAGAGATTGGTGCAACAAGCCTTGGAAACACTCATGGCTGATAGAACAGTACTGGTTATTGCCCACCGATTGTCAACAGTGACCAATGCTGATAAAATTATTGTTTTGGATAAAGGTGAGATTAAAGAAATGGGAACACACAATGAACTCATGGAAAAAGAAGAATATTACAGCAATTTATATAATATTCAGTTCAAGTAAATTTGAGATTTAATTGTAGTTTATAAATGGATATAACCCGCCAATTAAAAACGAATCTTTTTGAGTCTACAGTAAAATTATTAAAAAATAATGACATTCCTTTCTGGTTGGACACCAAAACATTATTGGCGGTTATGGGGAAAAAATTGAATTTTACATTTCCTCAAGACAGAAATGTACGATTAAGCATTCCGGGTGAGCACTTTTCAAAATTATTAACTTTAGAATCCAACTTAGGATTAGCTTATCGTTTTCAACTAATCCCTGATCGATCCGGGCGTGATTGGATAAAAAATGAATTTTGTCGCCTTGCTGCATTGAGCCGCTGGAAACATAAACAAAAAGCGTTTAAAATTTTTATAACTCCTAAATATAAAATGGATAATCAATACCGATGGGTTGATAAACGCAGCTGCAAAGTAATTGATAGTAAGTATTACGACAAATTGGATGAAATTAATTTGGGTAATCTTTCTTTTCCAGTTCCTCAAAATACTGAAGAATATTTGAGTATACGATTTGGCGAGGATTGGAATAATCAAAATTTAAATTGGATAGCCAGTATAGATGATAGCACTATTGTAAATAATTCTACCTTAAAACATATACCTTTTAAAAAAGTGCTCAATGCTTCACCCCTGGATAAAATTCAACTCCAAAAGGGGAATTATCACAGACGTATGAAGAGCATGCTGCTGAAGACAATCGATATTTTAAATGAAAAAAAGTATAAATACTGGTTGGAGGCAGGGACACTGTTGGGCATCCTGCGGGATGGTGATTTAATTCCCTGGGACTATGATGCTGATCTTGGGATTCCTGCGGATTCTGCTGATGATATCATGAAACTGCGCTTGGATTTTCTACCCAAATACCTCATTAAACGGAGGCGTATCAATTCTCCATGGATTCCGGGCGATATGCGTGTAATAAAAGTGAAAACACCTTGGGAAAAAATAAGACAAATTAATTTTCATGTAGATCTATTTTGTGTTTATCCTGTGCAAGATAAATATCGCTGGGTGGACAGTAATGCATTAAAACATGTGGATAGAAAATTTTACGACTCATTAAGTACAATAGAGTGGGAGGGACGTACAATTAATATACCTAATTATGCAGAAGAATATCTTTCTCTGCGTTATGGAAATTGGCAAGTTCCGGAGCGAAATTATAACGCTGGACTACATGATGGCTCAATTGCAGAAAAAGGATTTTAATAATAAACCAAACAGATTTAATTATGGCAGATAAAAAAAACTCAAAAAAAGTATATATTGGAATGTCAGCTGATCTGATTCACCAAGGTCACTTAAACATTATTGCTGAAGGCTGCAAACTGGGTAAAGTGATCATTGGATTGCTTACGGATGAAGCGATAGCCAGTTATAAGCGCTTACCATTAATTGCCTTTGATGAACGTAAACTGATTGTTGAAAATCTTAAAGGTGTAGAAAAAGTCGTCCCCCAGACTACCTTAGACTATGTTCCCAATTTAAAAGAAATAAAACCTGATTATGTTGTCCATGGCGACGACTGGAAAACAGGTGTTCAGAGAGAAGTCAGGCAGCGTGTGATAGATACTTTGGCTGAATGGGGTGGAGAACTTGTAGAACCAAAATATACTGAAGGAATTTCATCTACAGATTTAATCACTGCTGTCAAAGCCCAGGGCATTACTCCTGGGAAACGAATGAAAACCTTACGGCGGCTGATTGATGTCAAACCTATTGTACGTATTTTAGAAGCCCATAATGGATTAACGGGCTTGATCGTGGAAAAAACAAGCATTGAAAAAGATGGCAAAAAAATGGAATTTGACGGTATCTGGGAAAGTAGCCTCACCGATTCAACCGCCAAAGGGAAGCCCGATACAGAATTGGTTGATTTTTCGTCCCGTTTTTCCACGATTGAAGAAATATTGGAAGTCACCACAAAACCAATGATTGTAGATGGTGATACCGGTGGTCGGATTGATCATTTCAAATTCAGGGTAAAAACGTTGGAAAGATTAGGTGTTTCGGCTATAATTATTGAAGATAAAGTCGGCGATAAGCGCAATTCACTTTTTGGCACAACCGTTCCTCAGCAGCAGGATTCAATCGAGCATTTTTCCCAGAAGATTCATGAAGGTAAACAATCCCAAGTCACTACAGACTTTATGATCATCGCTCGGGTGGAAAGCCTGATTTTGCAAAAGGGCATGGCCGACGCCCTCAAAAGAGCAGAAGCTTATATTGCCGCCGGAGCAGATGGAATTATGATTCACAGTAAGGAAAAAGACGGAAAGGAAATAATAGAATTCTGCGAAAAATTTCAAAAGTTTAAAATGAAAGTACCTCTTATTGTCGTGCCTTCAACCTATGCTCACATGACTGAATCAGACTTACAGGATCTAGGCGTTAATGTAATTATTTATGCGAATCATTTACTGCGGTCAGCATACCCTTCTATGATCGATGCAGCCCAATCAATTTTGGAAAATTCACGATCTAAAGAAGCTTCAGATGAATACTGTATGTCAATTAAAGATATTATTACACTTATTCCCGAGGTCAATTGATGGCCATAAAACCGACTGATTTCTACGATCAGTTAGCTAGTCACGGTGTAGAATTTTTCACAGGAGTGCCGGATTCTCTTCTGAAAGAATTTTGTTTATGCATCGATGATCGAATTTCAAATGACAAACATATTATTGCTGCTAATGAAGGCAATGCCGTTGCTTTGGCTTCTGGTTATTATTTAGCTCAAGAATCAATACCTTTGGTTTATATGCAAAATTCCGGTTTGGGTAATGCTGTAAATCCACTCTTATCATTATGCGATCCGGATGTGTATTCTATTCCATTACTGGTAATGATCGGCTGGCGAGGTGAACCGGGAGTTAAGGATGAACCTCAGCATGTAACCCAAGGTAGAGTGCAGATAGAACTACTGGAGGCGCTGGGTCTTCCTTATGAAATTATATCAAAAGATGATGATCAGTTTTCTAATAAGATCTCAAACGTTATCGAAATTGCCAGAAACGAAAACAAGCCGGTTGTTCTCCTGATCAAAAAAGGTACATTTGAAAAATACAAAAATGAAATTGTACAACCCGATGATCAGCGAATGAATCGGGAGGAAGCATTAGAAATCATTTTGGAAAATCTCGATGATAATTCCATAATTGTTTCAACAACGGGAAAAACATCCAGAGAAATTTTTGAAATTCGTGAAAAAAGAGGGCAAACACATGAACAGGACTTCCTCACAGTAGGATCCATGGGCCATTGTTCTTCAATTGCTCTGGGTATTGCTTTGGCCAAACCTCATAGAGAAGTGGTGTGCATTGATGGGGATGGAGCTATGTTAATGCATCTTGGCAGCCTCACATCCATTGCAAGTATGAAACCGAAAAATTTTCGACATATTTTAATGAATAATGAAGTTCATGAATCTGTAGGCGGACAAGAAACAGCTGCAAAAAATTTAGATCTGTCAGCAATAGTTGAAGCTGTAGGATCAAGCAAAGTATTCAAAGCGGCAACACCAAATGATTTAAAAACAAACATTACAAATTTTATAACGTGTTCCGGACCATCGTTTTTAGAAGTAAAAATAAAACCAGGTTCAAGAGAAGATTTAGGCAGGCCTACAGTCAAACCTGTTGATAATAAAGAAAATTTCATGAAATTTCTGAATAAGTAATTTTATAATCTGATATGTCTAATTATTTTAATCCTGTAAGAATTTTCAAAACTGAAAATTGGCAACGCGAATTAAACTTCAGAATTGGAGATTTAAAAATTTCTTCACCGATAATTATTACAACACCGGGAAATAGAAAACGGTTACATCTTAATTCAAAATTCGACTCTGATTCTATTTTTAGCGATGTGAGCAGTAACCCAAATTTTAAGGATTGTACGAATGCTATAAAGTTTTGCCAGAAAAATATGTTTGATGGTGTTATTGCTATCGGAGGTGGTTCTGCCATGGATCTGGCAAAAGTAGTCATGGCACACTTATGTTTAGAAAAATCGGATATAAATGAACTATTAGAATATGATGGAGAGTTTTCTCAAACGATTCCATCCATTTTTCTGCCCACAACTCACGGTACAGCAAGTGAAGTAACCATGTGGGGAACCGTGTGGAATATGGAAGAAGAAAAGAAGTATTCAATCTCCCACCCGAATCTCTATCCAACTATAGCCATTTTAGATGGAAATTTGACATTATCCCTGCCTATGGATATTTCAATCACAACTATGATGGATGCATTAAGCCATAGTTTTGAATCTATTTGGAATAAGAAAGCGAACCCCACTTCAACTAATTTAGCTATATCAGCTATTTGCTCAATTCTTGAAAATGGAATTGCCTTGAAAAAAACCCCTGCTGATTTAGACATTCGTAATAATTTATTAAAAGCGTCTACCGTTGCAGGTTTAGCATTTTCAAATACAACGACGGCTGCGGCTCATTCTATAAGTTATCCATTGACTATCCATTATGGAATTCCCCATGGTGTTGCATCTTCAATTAGTTTGATTCCTTTGCTGGATATAAATGGAAAATTGATCAAGGAACCGCTTGACCGTATATGCAAAAATAATGAATTGACCTATGAAGAATTAAAACAAACGATAAAAGAGATTCCACAAGGTATCATTCCCTACACGCTGGATGAATGGGGAATTCCCGAAGATCAATTACCTAAATTGGCTGAAGAATCGTTTACCAAAGGACGTATGGATAATAATGTGGTAGATCTGACAACGGATGATGTGCTGGGGATATTGAAAGAATTGTATAGTGTTTGAACAAAAACTCACTCATCTGCTACGTTACTGCAAAGTTCTGCAATCCTCGTGTACAAAAGTACACTCCGGCTTCAGAACTTTTTGCGCCTTGCATATGGGCAACTTTTTGCCCAAACAAAGAATTTTTGGACAGGCACTATTTAGTGAGAAATGAACAATACACATCTAAAATATTTATTTTTTGTAACAAAACCCTATTCATTTTCAATTCTTAAACCGATTCAAGATTCAATAACTGAATCAAATAGTGGTACTGTAAAGTGGTTTTCAGCCAGTTCAGCTTCCAATTTTTCATGCCCAGGAGATCAATTAAAATCCAGCGTGGAAGTTCAAGATTATAATCCTGATGCTGTCCTTGTTCCCGGCAATATTGTTCCTCATTTTTGGCCGGGATTGAAAGTACAGGTTTTTCATGGACTGGATGAGGAAGTGAAAGGCTTTTATAATATAACAGGATTCTTTGATCTTTACTGTACAACCGGTCCTGTGATGACAGAAAAATTTTCAGCCATCGCAGAACAGAAAAAACATTTTTTAGTCAGGGAAACAGGCTGGTCAAAACTCGATCCTGTTTTTAATAAGCAGTGGGATTTCAATAATCAGAAAAAACAATTAATAAAACAGTACGGTTTTAATCCTGAATTACCTGTAATACTATATGCACCTACTTTTCCACCCAAGTATACGTCAGCATCTGATTTACATGACACTATCAAAAAATTGAATAATGAAAAATATAACTGGATTATAAAATTCCATCCCTTAATGGATAAAATTGTTCAAGAAAAATACAAACAATTGGAAAATGAAAATCTCCGTGTTGTTGATGAATTAAATATATTACCTATTATGGCAGGATCTGATTTAATGATTACGGATACGTCATCCGTAGCCTATGAATTTTTAACGTTTAATCGACCTTTAATTACGTATCAAGCACTTGCCCGTAAAGACAAAGGTATCAATATCCAAAACTCAACTGAAATCGTATCAGCCATTGAACGTAGTCTGAAAAATCCAGAAGAATTTTCATTCAATAGAGATAAATGTCTAAAGGATATACATCCATATTTGGATGGAAATTCATCCAATCGTTTGATTAATGAAATTACAGAAATACTTGCTAATGGCTCGCAGAATGATTTAAAACAAAAGCCTCTAAATATTATCCGTAAATATCAGATTCGAAAATTAATTGCAAGGAGTCAAGCTTAAAGGAAATGGATAAGACTAAAATTTTATTCAAAATGTTCTATCTGTATCATAAAGCCGCATTTGATCCCTTAATTGAACTCTTTGAACGTGATCCAAATTATGATGTTGCTTTATCGCTAACGCATGAAGTTGAGCGATCATTTGGTTTTTTTGATAAAGATGAAACAAATAAGTATTTAAATAAATTTGAACAAGAGGGACATCGAATAAGTGACGAAAATGAAAAATTTGATATTGTATTTGCACCGGATGTAGTAGACGAAAAAAGGTATGGTGATGCAATTCTTTGTCTGATTTATCATGGAATCACATTTACAAAGACGGTCACGTATCGGGAATTAAAAAAACATTCAGATCATCGCTATATTATTTTTGTTGAAGGTGATTTATCGGAAAAATCATTAAAAGAATCTGGCAGCATAGGTAAATCTGAAATTCATAATGTGGGTTATCCTAAAATGGATCCCTATTTTTCCGGAGAGAATTTTGATAGAGATAAGATTCTAAAATCATTAGGGCTTGATCCGGAAAAACCCGTTATCTTGTTTGCACCAACGTATAAACCAACCTGCCTTTATGATTTAAAAGATGCAATTTTTGAAGCAACTACAGATTTTAATCTGATTATAAAACTTCATCATTATGCATGGATGGGAAAATATGCATCGCACAAACAACATAAAATATTTGAAGATCAAATTGAGAATTACACCCACGCAATTATAATACCAAAAGATGATTATAATATTTTGCCTTTGCTTTATGTTGCTGATACGTTGGTTTCTGAAGCATCGGGCGCCATCACCGAATTTTTAGCCACAGGGAAAACCGGTATTATTTATAACTTGAATCAAAAAAGCTTAAAACACTCTGACGGCGAGATGCTTCTAGGGTTTGATAATCGTGAATTTTTAAAAGATTCATTTGTTCATATCAATTCACCTGACGAATTACAGTCTGGAATCAAGTTAGCATTAAACCCAACGGATGAGATGAAAAAAGTACAAAAAACAGATCGGGAAAATATATTTTATAAATTGGATGGTAAAGCATCAGAACGTGTAAAACAAGCGGTTGAGCAATTGATTTCAGTAAGATTAAAAGTGTAATTTTTGATATGGCAAATATATATCCTTTTAAAGGCTGGCGCTATAATAGCGATCAGATAGAGAAATTATCATCTGTTTTTGTACCACCCTATGATGTTATTACACCTGAAGAACAGGAAATGTATTATAGTAAATCACCTTATAATAATGTTCGGGTTAATTTGAATAATAAAAGTGATGGTGAGCAGTATGTTGATGCATCAAATTATTTAAACAAATGGAAATCAAATGGTGTAATGGAGCAAGAAAAAAAGGATTCCATTTATATTATTTCACAGTCGTTTAAGTATAAAGGACAAAAAATTCAGAGGGTTGGTTGTGTTTGCGCTTTGGAATTAACTGAATTAGGAAAAATTGTGTTACCCCATGAAAGAACAATCGAAAAATATATCGATGATAGGTATAATCTCATGGGAACTACGTTGGCAAACACCGGTCAAATATTCATGTGTTATAAAGATGAGTCTTTAGGGTTGGAAAAGATTTATAATTCACTTGAAGAAAATCCGGTAATAGATGTTGTTATGGATGATGTTCATTATCAGGTTTGGCAAATATCTGATATTGGTCTTATTAATAGATTTCAAAATATAATGACCGGGAAAAATGTTGTTATAAAGGATGGACATCATCGCTATAAAACTGCGCTTCGTTTTTCACAAAACCATCCTGAAATCCCTGGGACAGATAAAGTTATGGTGACACTGGTGAACAGTAAAGATCCGGGTATGATTGTTTTGCCCACCCATCGTTTACTGTCAGGCATTAATTTAGAAATAGATACTATAGTTTCGTTGTTAGAAAAAGACTTTAAAGTAAAGAAAATAACAGGGGCTGAAAAGGTGGTTGCATCTATGGAAAATGATGATATTGAAAAAGGAACTTTTGGTGTTTATCATAAGGAAAGTAACACAGGTTTATTATTATATTTCAACCACTGGGATGAGTTGAATATTATGTTTTCAGGTATGAGTAAAGTATCGAGAGAACTTGAAACAAATATTTTGCATACATACGTTTTGAAAAAAGTATTTAATATTGACACATCCAACCAAAAAGACCTGAAATACGTGTCATATATCCGGGGTAATAAATCAACGTTGGAATTGTTAAATAATGAAAAAGACTATGATGTGGCATGCTTTGTAAAACCTCCAAAATTGGAAGAGATATTTGCTATTTCTGAAGCGGGTGAAATCATGCCCCAAAAATCCACTTATTTTTTCCCCAAGGTGTATTCCGGACTGGTGACACGTTGTTTTAATGAATAGGAAAATAAAATAATGACATTATTGAAACGAAAACTGGCTGATAAAATTTCCCAATGGCGGGATGAAGCACGGGATCTTGTTAAAAAAACCGGTGATAAAAAAATTAGTGATGTAACTGTTGCTCAGGCCTACGGCGGTATGCGCGGAGTGCGCGGGTTCGTCTGTGATACATCTTCTGTTTCTGCTGAAACAGGTTTGATTATTCGCGGTTATCCTTTACTTGAGATTACTCACTTATTACCAGAAGAAGTTTTTTTCCTGCTTATTACTGGTGATCTGCCAACTGCTGAAGAATTGGCCGACTTAAAATCACAATATTCAAGCCAGGCTGTGGTTCCGAGTTATGTCTGGGATGTCATGAAAAAAATGCCCGAGGATTCTCATCCCATGGCTATGTTCAATACGGGCATTATGGTGATGCAGCGCGAAAGCGTTTTTCGACGAAAATATGATGCAGGTGTGCCCAGGGAAGAGTATTGGGAACATTGCTTGGAAGACGGCATCAACCTCCTGGCAAAGCTGCCGGGGCTGGCTGCTGGAATCTATCGGATCCATTTTAATAAAGGGGACCTGATTGATTATGACCCGGGATTGGACTGGTCTGAAAATTTTGTACACATGACCGGTATCAATGACCCAAATGGTCAATTTAAAAAATTGATGCAGTTATATTTTATGCTCCATTGTGACCATGAAGGCGGCAATGTCAGCGCCTTCGCTGCCCACACGGTGGCATCTGCTTTATCCGATCCTTACTATTCAGTTGCTGCCGGTTTAAATGGACTTGCAGGACCCTTGCACGGTTTGGCCAACCAGGAATGCCTGAAATTCGTTTTAGGAATCTATGATCATTTCAAAGCAGCACCATCTAAAGATGAACTTAAACAATTTTGTTGGGATCGCTTAAACAGCGGCCGGGTGATTCCCGGCTATGGCCATGCCGTTTTGCGCTGCCCTGATCCCCGTTTTGTAGCTTTTGTGGATTATGGTAGAGAACATATCAAGGATGATGACATTTTTAATATTGTAAAGGACCTGTTTGATGTGGTAGCTCCAGTTCTACAGGAACAAGGTAAGGCCAAAAATCCCTGGCCCAACGTGGACGCTGCTTCAGGATCACTTTTGTATTATTACGGCTTAAAAGAATTCAATTTCTATACGGTACTTTTCAGTGTATCCCGCGCCATGGGTATGATTGCTCAAATGGTCATTAACCGTGCCTTGAATATTCCCATCACTCGCCCCAAGTCAGTTACAACAGACTGGCTCAAAGAAAATACATAGTTTAATTATGAAAATTTTCCTGCGATTATTAATCGTAGTAAATATCGCTCTGCCCCTCGCGGCGAATGAACTTTATTACTCTGTACGGGTGTGGAGTACTGATCAGGCTACGTTGACCATGCTCCATAATGAAGGTATTCCCCTGGACCATGTGCGCATCAAAGCAGGTGTATACATTGACGTGCTTGCCAGTGAAGAACAAACGGCCAGGTTATCTGTGTTAGGTATTCCTTACGATATTCTGATCACAGATATGACTAAATATTTCCTGGACCGCAACGTGCCTGACATCACCAGGGATTTTGAACTAGGTTCCATGCTGGGCAATTATACGTTTGCAGAAGCAGTCGCAAAGATGGATAGCCTGGCATTATCATACCCGGGCATTGTTGCTGCAAAAGATTCCATAGGAACATCTATAGAAGGAAGAACTATCTGGTCATTTAAGGTCTCTGATAACCCAAATGTTGATGAAGATGAACCTGAAGTACTATATACAGGAATTACCCATGCCCGTGAACCCTTGAGCATGATGAACCAGTTTTATTTTGTGCAGTGGCTTTGTGAGAATTACAGCTCTGATCCAGTCGCTCATTACTTAGTAGATGAACGGGCGTTATGGTTTATTCCTGTGATTAATCCTGATGGTTATGTGTACAATGAAACCATTGCACCTAATGGTGGCGGGATGCACCGTAAGAATCGTAGAGATACCGACTGCGGTGATGGAACCCAGCGGGGAGTGGACTTGAACCGTAATTATGGATATGAGTGGGGTGCCGATAATTCCGGTTCCTCTCCCAATCCATGTTCGTCAACATTTCGTGGAGATTCTGCTTTTTCTGAACCGGAAACCCAGGCAGTTCGAGATTTTATTTTAGAGCATGACTTTGCTAATGTGCTTCATTACCATTCCTATTCCAATGTATTGATCCATTCTTGGGGAGATGGCACACTTCCCGATGAGCCGGACTTAACTACAGTTAGAGAAATCGGCTGGGAAATGACAAAATATAATGGTTATCAAGTAGGAACTGGTTATGAGACTATTGGCTATGGAGTAAATGGCGATGCAGTGGATTGGTCGTACGGTGATGCCGGACTTGTTGCCTATACGCCGGAAATAGGTTCTTACCAGGATTATTTCTGGCCTCCGGAAAATAGGGTTATTCCACTGTGTGAAGATCAGTTATATGCAAACCAGATCTTTGGTTTTGTCGGTGGTGCGGATCATATCGTTTACGCGGTCGAATCGAGTGAGCAAGTAGAAGATACTATCTATTTTGATATAACTATTCAGAACAGGGGATTAAAAGATTCCGATGGGGATGTAATGATCAATGCTGAAAGTTATACTAATGTAAGCTATGTCCTTAACTATGATAGTAATATTGGTGAACTTGCTAAACGCGACACTGTCCAAGTGCATATTGTGCTGGTTGCTCCGGGGGATCTTCCGGATGGTACTGAAGTAGGATTTTTGTTTACTGTAAATGACAATAGTAGTTTTGTGCGTACAGATACGATCAAAGCTTTGATAGGTACCCCGGTGTCCATATTTGATGAAGATGCCGAAGAAGACCTAACGCAATGGAATACATATGCATGGGGCCTAACTGCAGCCAGTTCTTACTCTGGAGATCACTCCATTACTGATAGTCCGCAAGGTTATTATGCAAATAATGATGCTTCAGCGATTGCTACGGTGAATCCGATCAATCTCTCTGGATTGGATAATCCGTTTGTTAATTTTGCAGCTAAATGGGATATTGAGAACAATTACGATTTTGTCCGTTTCGAGATCTCCACCGATGGTATGCACTGGACCTCATTGGAAGGAATGTATACTGAAACGGGAGCAGGTCAAGGCACCCAGGACACAGATGATCATGGCTACGACGGTACATCAGATTGGGTAGAAGAGTTTATAGACCTTTCATCATATACTGATGAAACATCGGTGTATTTTCAATTTATTCTTACTGCAGATAGTGGCGTAACCGGTGATGGATTTTATTTTGATGATTTTACTATCCAGGGCTACTTGAATTATGTACCCGGCGACCTGATGCAAAATGGGGAAGTGGATATCTTTGATGTATTAGCACTTGTTGAACTGATTTTGGCGGCCGGCAGTTTGAATGAGTATCAACAATTGCGGGCCGATGTGAATTTTGATGGCATCGTAAATTTAGATGATGTGCTGGCTATGGTCGATATTATTCTTTCGAATTGATGAAAAATTATTTTCTATTCATTCTCACTTTAAGTCTGTCTTTTGAAACTGCAGCAGCGGGGAAAATGTGGGTCTATTTCACAGATAAAGATAATTCCAGGCAGGGTAAGATTACGCTAGATGATAAAACAATTGAGCGCCGGAAGAAGATAGGCATAACTAATACATGGTATGATCGCCCGGTGACAGAAAATTATATCACAGCTTTAGAACAGTCGGGTGCTATCATACACCGCAAGAGCAGGTGGCTGAATGCAGTTTCTGTTACAGCCGATGAAGGTGCTTTAAATACAATTTCAGCACTGCCTTTTGTGAAAAAAATTGTACCTGTTGCTGTTTATAAGAAAAAAAAACTTGGGTTGGACGATAAGCCCTTATTAAGGAAAACAACCTTTTCTGATTCCTCGTTCTACGGTTACGCCTGGGAACAGATTGCACAGATCAACTGCCATACTGCTCACCAGGCCGGCTATACAGGCCAGGGTGTCCGTGTGCTTATTTTGGATACGGGTTTCAATACGGAACGCATGGTATTTGATTCCCTGGAAATTATCGCTGAATGGGATTTTATAAATGACGATGACAGCACCATGAACCAAACGGATGATGAAAACACCTACGGCCAGCACAACCATGGAACGTTGGTTTTTTCAACCTTGGCGGGTTATGATCCGGGAAACTTAATTGGTCCGGCTTTTGATTCAGAATTTTTATTAGCAAAAACAGAAGATGTTCCTAATGAAAGCCAAGTAGAAGAAGACAATTATGTAGCTGCGTTGGAATGGGGAGAACAATTGGGCGCCGATGTCATGTCCTCTTCCCTGGGATATCTGGACTGGTATTCTTACTGTGATATGGATGGAAATACCGGTGTGACTACCATTGCTGTAGATATTGCCATATCCCTGGGAATGCTGTGTGTTACATCAGCCGGCAACTGGGCTACTCCTGAACCACCACCTAATCCATGCGATACTCTGTATTACTATATATCAGCACCGGCCGATGCGGATTCAGTGATTTCCGTTGGTGCAGTAAATAGTGAAGGCGAAATTGCATCTTTTAGTTCCCATGGGCCTACATATGATGGGCGTATCAAACCAGAGGTATGCGCTCGAGGAGTTTCAACGTGGGGTGTGAATGCCAACAGTGATTCTTATCGAACAGACAGCGGCACATCATTATCAGCTCCTTTAGTTAGCGGTGCAGCCGCCGTTATCTTGAGCGCTCACCCGGACTGGACGCCAATGGAAGTTCGTGAAGCGATGATGATGACCGCTGATAATGCTGATTCCCCGGATAACGATTATGGTTATGGCGTAATCGATGTTATGGCTGCTATTGACTACGAAACGTCAGCCATTGATGGAAATAATGTGCCTGAAAAATTTTCAGTTTTGAATGTGTATCCAAATCCATTTAATCCATCCACAACCATTTGGTTTATTGTAAAGTCGAATCATGCTACGTCACTACGAGTTTATAATATTGCTGGAAAATTGGTTGAAACAATAGTTAATGATAAACTTTTACCGGGGGAATATACCTATACATGGAAAGCTTCTGGTTTACCCAGCGGTATTTATTTTGTGCAGTTAAAGACCCCGTCCAGCAGTATAACACAGAAAATTACTTACCTTAAATAAACCTAATTCCGACGAAGATTATACTTGCGTCCGCCAGTATAATATCAGAACTTAGGTCTCGCCGAAAATCTTTTCTCATGAATAGAAATACGCTTAAAATTAAAGTCTGGGGCATCTTGTTCCCTTTTCTGCTTTTTGGAGCAGACATTAAGGAAAGTACGCTCCTCAAGATTGAAGCCCATGGCGGATTGGGATCCATCCTGCTACAATGGGACTTACCCGAGGAAGAAATCATTACCTCTATTCGTATTTTCCGCAGTAGTGATATGATGTCTACTTATAAAATAATTGATCTCGATGGCATAATAACCGATCGCTATCTGGACAAAGATCTATTTTCAGATGAGTTATATTTTTATAGATTGGAAATGGAAACGATCGATGAGAGAATTTTTTCTAGTGCTCACGAAACACCTGCTTTTGCCAAACCAAAGGATGCAGAATATCTTGAACAAAATATAATAGAATTGCAGCAGTCTTATCCTGTTACAGTTTCAGCTTACTTGGAATTAACAGATATTCATGAATTTATAAGTGTTTTAATAAACGATTATATATTGAAACATATTTCTTTTAACATAAGTCAAATTCACATGCTGCAGATGTATTTGTTGATGGAGGAAATACATATTGAATCATTTTTAAATATACTTTCCATTGAAGAATTCAAAGCGTGTCAGCTTTTATTTGCTGAAAAGGATCTATCATCGTTATTTGAATATTTTGAAATAGCATTTAACGAATTTAATCTACTTTTACGTCAGCAGATTTTATTAACACCCCTTGAATGGCAGGATGAGAAAGCAAATTTATTAAAAATTCTGGAAAACAAGTTTTCTGAAGCGGTTAACATTTATGAAAATGATGAAATATTTCTGGAATCATTACCATCGATTCGAGCAACAAACTTGGTAAAAGATTCAAGCGGAGTAAAAATACACTTGCATCAATTTGAAGATCTTGGGAGTTCAGTTGAATTATATATGAACGAAGAATCTATTCCTGTATTTTTTGAAAATGGCAATTCACAAATGATTACAATTCCTGATGATTGGAAATATGTAGAACTTCTGATTGCAGAAAATGTTGTTCAAACACTTCCAATCTTAAATGAAGAAGGATTGCTTTCAATAGCCATGGATGATCAGTACATATTTGTTGATGAAATCACTGACGTGCGTACTATGCGGTCCATCCCGAAACAGGATTTCCAATTGAACGAAATCGCTTACATTGATATGGATAACAAACTTCAGGTTGAAGTTGCCGGGAATTCAGATTGGTCAACAGAGCTTGGGTTATTTATGAATGATTCTTTATTGTGGGAGTGGAATTCCATTCCGGAATTTTCTGTAAGTTTTATTGATTCAAACTGGATCCTGCAAATGTCTAATGATTATAATTGGTTGCATCTTTGCCGGGTTAACGAAAATGATGAATGGGAAATTTTGGAAAGCCGACCGTTAATAATGGGGGAATCGTTTTTTGAAGGCAAAGTGCCGGATTTGGGTACGTGGACCAAATTATCTTATTCATCTTTTGGGGAATCAAACGACATTATCAGAACACAAAAGACTCATCAACTTATTCCGGAAATATTCGCTCTTTACCAAAATTATCCCAATCCTTTTAATTCCAGTACCAACATCACGTTTGATTTGTTGGAAGATGCAAATGTTAGTTTATTCGTTGCAGATGCCAGAGGGCGTAAATTGAAGGTATTCTTGGAAGAAATATTTTTGGAAAGTGGATTTTATTCTTTTGACTGGTCTGGGGAATATCAATCCAGCGGTGTTTATTTTATTACTCTTCAAGCGCAATTGGATGATTATTTGCCTATTGTTATGAGTAGAAAAATGATCTATTTAAAATAGTTAATACGAGGTAAGCTAATGCAGGAAAATCAATTTGATGATGAATTAAAACGTATGGATGAATTAGAATATGATGCATCATCGGGAATCGAAGAAGGTGTTTCATTGGATGATCCACTTTCCAGTTTAGCTTTACAAAATCCAATTATTGTAAATATCGGGACACCTTTAAGCGAAGCCGTTCAAAAATTGCAAGACAAGTCTTTGGGCTGTCTGCTCGTTGAAAGTGATGGCAAATTGGCCGGTATAATGACTGAACGAGATATTCTGTTGAAAGTCACGGGAAAAGGTTTGGATTTTGAAAAAGAAGTTGTAGACAATTTTATGACACCTAATCCTGAATATTTAGAAATGGAAGATGCCGTTGCTTATGCATTGAATAGAATGGTGGTCAGTGGATTTCGTCATGTACCCATTGTTGATGATAATAAAAAATCCGTCGGTGTTGTTTCGCTTGTAAATATTGTTCAACAAGTAGCCACTGCTTTGGGTGAAGAAATTTTCAATTTACCGCCCATACCACAACGGAAAGGATTTTCCAGACCCGAAGGCGGTTGATGAAACATCAATTATTCATTTTCTTCGTCATTATTATTATTGGTGGTTGTGCTACCCATCCAACTGTTAGTACCACACCCATGGAACAGGGAGAAAAACGATTTGGCTGGAGTTGGTCAGCGGAAAATGTATTGCCTTTTCTTTGGTATCGTTATGGACTGAGCGATAAGGATGACATCGGTCTTCGACTTGGACCAGTGTATGGTTCGGGTATTGATTATAGTCGTATTCTGTATACAAAAGATAATAAATGGGATGTAATGAATTTGGCCTGGAGTATGAATCCCAACTATAATACCGATTTTACGTATTACAAATTCAAACAGCGCAAAAGTAATGATGATAAACCCGGAGCAATTTCCTGGTGGGGATTGCGTATGATGTATATTGCAAAAGGAATCAGTGGTGGAACGAGTACACGCATTGGTTTCCTCCTAGGCGGTCAACCCAATGATAAATGGGGTTATGAAATTGGCTATAGCCATGATTTCAATTCCATGCCCATAACAAATCTTTTCGACTTCCAATGGAATGATACTGTTAAGAACGACCCAAGCCTCAATAGGCGCTATAGTGACACACCTCATACAGATCCTGCTTCAGGATTGCCAACGGAATATTCACGGCTTACAGGTATTTCATTCAGAGTTTATGTGAATTTGGAAATGAGACCTCCGGCAGTAGAATAGAATATATAATTTAACCCTTCATGCCATCCAAAAAATTTCCTGATTCTATTCATCAGGATAGTCAGGAATTAATCCTAAAAATTAAAGAACTAATTACCCAAGCTGTCCAAGTAAAATTTGATGATAGAACCAGTGACCACCCTCTGATTTTTCTCAATGCAGTCAAAAATATTATAGGTGATGACAAGGAGAATCCTTCGCTTAAACTTCTAGATTTATCTGAAAAGTATATTAATCGATTTTCTGTCAGAAATGATGACGATCAAATTTTAAAGAAAGTAATAAAAGACGGATTCGGTTTGACAGTATTTGTTGATGATGTTGAGGAAGCTATTATATCCGGTAATAAAGAAACAGCGGAGTTGGAAGCAGCTAAACAGCTTTTAGCATCTGTTAAATCTCCGGCCATACTTGAATTTCTAGCCCAATTGGCACTCCATAATATTGATTCGTTGGGACTATTTACTTATCATTGGCTGCGGAGTTATAATTTCCATCAGGAGAAGGAGATATTATGGCCATACATCCGGGCAATGATTAATGAAATTTTCAAAGCACAATTACAGCAGCAAAATCAAGGAGAAATCCTAAAACCGCAAGATCAATTGAACTCCCTTCTAAATAAATATAACAAAGGAATTTTGCCAACATTTTCTGCTATGAACCGACTCTGGAATGAAGATTATATACGTATTGAAAGTTATAGGAATTCCATATCATTCTGGCTTGAAAAGACAGAAAATGATGATAAAACAGAAACTGTGAATTCTTCGGATTTGGAAAATTATATCAAAAACGGCGGAAGATATTTTATTGATTTGAGCGAGCACCTTTTGGAAAAATATCAAATTAATGCTGTCGTACAAAAAATTGTAGAATTGGAAGGATTAAGGGGTATTGCAAAAAATGCATCACTTGGATATTTCCCCATCATTGCACAATGCATTAACTTAACGGTCTCTTAATCATGAAAATAGGTCCTTATCAACTCTATAGTATTGAAACCAGTGAATTTGCTTTGGACGGCGGTGCTATGTTTGGTATCATCCCTAAACCTCTTTGGGAAAAGAAGGCACCTGTCGATGAGCAAAACCGCATTGAAATGGTTACTCGATCGCTTTTGTTAATTAGTGATGAACATAAAATTATTGTGGATTCGGGTAATGGCACCAAGTGGCAGGAAAAATTCAAGGATATTTACCGCATTGATCTGGACAACCTGAATCTGGAAAAGTCATTGGCTAAATACGGTTACACCCCGACGGATATAACAGATGTGTATTGCACCCATCTCCATTTTGACCACATAGGCGGAAATACAAAATTAGTGGATGGTAAACTGGAACCTGTTTTTTCCAACGCCACTTATTGGATCCAAAACGAAAACTGGGCATTGGCCAATTCGCCCAGCGAAAAGGACGCCGGCAGTTTTATGAGCGACGACTGGTCAGTGCTGGAAGAAAATGATATGATCCAGTTTGTGGACGGCAGGGAATCCTTCCTTCCTGGAATTGATCAACTATTAACTTACGGACATACAACAGGCATGATGCATCCTATTATTGGAGATACGTCACAAAAACTGATCTATATGGCTGACCTTGTGCCTATGGCAGCTCATATTCCATTGCCCTGGGTGATGGCCTATGATAACCAACCCGTGCGAACGGTTAAGGAAAAAGGGGAAATTTTACCGAGAATTGTGGATGAAGATTGGATTATATTTTTTGAACATGACCCAGTTCATCAAGCATCGTCCGTGCAATTTGACGGTAAACATTATAAACTGAAAGATACGGTGACGATTAGTGAATGATAAAGAAAGGAAAGATGAACTTTATTTAAAAGGCTTGGAAGCGTATCACCAAGGCAAGTATAATGATGCCCATGAGTTTTGGGAAGATCTTTGGTGTCATTATTATTTAAAAGACAAAATATTTATTCAAGGCTTAATTATGTTGACTGTTAGTTTTGCTCATCTACAGTATGGTAACCTGAGTGGTGCTAAAGGGCTCATTAAAAAATGCCAGGTGAAATTTGCTGATTACAAAGGCATCCACCGAAATATTAATGTTAATATTTTGATGAAAGAAATTCGCACTGTTGAAGAATATTATAAAACTATTGAAAACACTTCGGAATTCAATTGGGATTTAGTACCGGAGCTAGTCAAGTAATGAATGTAGGCTTATTTATTAAAGATTTTGAATTGGGAACAAAAGTGTCTTCCAAACTAACGGAATTGGACTCTACGTTTGAATTTTGTGAAAAAAATACAGATCTATCAGAAAATACTAAACTGGTAATAGTAGATCTGGACAATGAGGCAACAGGAAATGAATTTTTTGTACATCAAATAGCCTGTGATCGTAAAGAAATTCAAATAATTGGTTACATGAAACAGGTTGTAAAAGAAAATCATGATAAATTTAAAAAAGCTGGTTGCAGTGTAATATTACCGCGTTCTTCATTGGTAAAAAATCTGTCTTCATTTATAAAATAAAAATGGAGGAAAGTAAATTTAGAAAAATTGAACGTGCTGCAGACGTCGTTCAAATGCTCTATAAAGAATATCCTGATTCAAAGTGTTCTCTTAATTATAATAGTGCACATCAATTATTAGTGGCGACAATTTTATCAGCTCAATGTACAGATCACCGCGTCAATATTGTAACAAAAGACTTATTTCTAAAATATAAAAATCCATCAGATTTTGCCGATTGCAAGATTAATGATTTGGCAAAGAATATCTATTCTTGTGGATACTACAATCAGAAATCAAAGAGCATACAAGGTGCCAGTTTAAAAATTGTGGAAGAGCATAATGGGGACGTTCCCGATTCCATGGAGGAATTAATTAAACTTCCGGGCGTTGGACGTAAAACGGCTAATTGTATTTTAGGTGAATACTATGGCCAGCCATCACTCGTAATTGATACACACATGGTACGGATCATGAATTTGTTGGATTTTACAAAATCAAAAGAACCTAAAAAGATTGAATTAGAACTAATGGACATTTTTGATGAAAAAGATTGGGTAAAACTGACACACATGATCATTGATCATGGCAGGGCGGTGTGCATTGCCCGAAGACCACAATGCAATACTTGTACTCTTTCTGACCTCTGTCCGTCGGTAATTAATTAAAATAATACTCATTTGCACCGCAATATTTAGTTTTTAATTTATATAAGCTATAATGTTTGTATCATACAAGTATATTTAATGCAATTTTTAACAAAAACTTTCTATTTTTGCGCTGCCCACCAGTATGGACATGCTGATTGGAGTACAGAAAAAAATTTAGAGGTCTTCAAAGAAGATGCCAAGGTCCATGGACATAATTATACTTTGGAAATAACAGTCAAAGGTGAAATAAACCCTGAAACTGGATTTATCATTGACCTGGAGCAATTAAGGGTGGTGGTTGAAAAAAATATCATCGATGTATTGGATCATGCGCAAATTGAAAAAGATATTACCTGGTTTAAGGATAAACAACCATCCTCGGAAAATATGGTCTTATTTATTTGGGAAACTATTGAACCGTTGATAAAAGATGTTACGCTGCATCGCGTTCGCCTGATTGAAACACCGACAATTAAAACAGACTATTACGGTCCGGACCGCTGCTGATGGATTTCAAAAACAAATTTTATTTGATACTCGCCGGTATCTTCAT
>CEPZ01003275.1_pt1 | contig 27151 bp, 23 predicted proteins | sample 530461 | NCBI WGS metagenome assembly CEPZ01 (sample SAMEA2620106, study PRJEB7988) | marine metagenome | isolation source: saline water (ENVO:00002010), including
CTGGCAAAACCACAATCCTTGATTACCAAATGGAAGAAACAGTCCTGACGCTCGGTGAAGAAATTGTCGTATTAGGATCAAAACCGCTTTTTGATGTTGATGAAACTGCAAGTGTTGTTCGCTTGACCAGCGATGATATTGCTAATAAGGTGGTATCCAGTGTGGAAGATATCTTGTCCCAACAGGTCGGTGTGACCACACAAGATAATGAGATTCATATCCGTGGTGGACGAATTGATGAAAGCATGTTTGTTGTTGATGGGCAGTCCATTAAAGATCCTCTTTCTGGTTATTCAGGCAACCTCTTTATTAATCCGGAAGCGATACATGATCTAGAGATTGTAACTGGTGGTTATAATGCAGAATATGGACAAGCCATGTCCGGAGTAATTAATATTCGTCTAAAAGAAGGACGTGATCATTTTGAAGGGGCCTTCAAATATGCCAGTGATAATTGGGGCATGGATGAAAAAGTATTAAATCATTATTCCACCGATAGGGTAGAGTTCAACCTGGGTGGTCCAGATCCTATAATGGAATTATTACTGCCCAGAATTGGATTTGACCTTCCTGGGTCATTTTCCATTTTTTTAAATGGCTATGGCAAGATGTACGATAGTAACCTGCCCACAGCATCAAAATTATATCCACACCGCTACTGGTCGATCCCGGGCGTAGAAGAGCAAACTCAAGATGACCTATTAGCATCATTGTCTACTAGAGAAAATAATGATTGGCATGCATTATACAAATTGACCTGGGGAATTTCACCGAAGAAAAAGTTAAGCCTTTCCTATGACATCTCGTTAAATATCAACCAAGGCTACTTTATGCCGCGGGCATTCTCATCAACCTATTATCCATACACTTATCAGCAAATACTTGATAACTATAATACGGTAACCAGAGAAACACGATTAGTGAATTTTAACTGGACACATACATTAAATACGCAATCCTTTTACGAGATCACTATGGGCCGTTTCTTGACTTTAGAGCACAGTGCAGTTCAGGATCTCCATTGGGCAGAATACGAGGAACGTTTGGACTTGGAACCAATCAATTATACGGTTGTGGATCAAGACGGAAATATCACCATTTCATACGGCGACGAATTTTATGATACAGGTTTTGCACCAGAATGGTACGATGTGTCCAGCGATAATTATCGTATTGATGCTGATTGGGTATATCGCACAAAAGATAGACATAAGATCAAAGCGGGTTTTGAGAATACACTCACAGAAATACAGGTATTGGATATCGATGAACCTTGGGCAGGAACATCTGGTTTTGGTGCTAATTACGATTTATACAATGCGTATACAACATTTGGTGCATTTTATGCTCAAGACCGTATCACCTTTGAAGGTATGACCGTCAATGTAGGTATGCGTTATGATTACTGGTTTCCCGGTAAATATGTAGAAGATGCTATCAATAATCCTAATACGGTGATCATAACTGATGCTGCCCGTGAAAAATTTGAAGAAGAAACCTTCGAGCTCTTTGGTTATAAAGGCAAAGGCAGGTTCAGCCCGCGCTTTGGGATTTCTCATCCAGTGACAGATAATGATGTGCTTTATTTTTATTATGGACACTTTTCACAGTTGCCTACTTTTCAGTACGTCTATGCCAAGTTGAATTCAGTGTCGCAGTCCACTTATCAAGTCTTCGGCAACCCGAATCTGAATCCCAAAACGACGGTTCAGTATGAATTAGGAATCAAGCATCGTTTCAGTGAAGATCAAGTTTTAGAATTAAAGGCATATTGGAAAGATATGTTTGATTATGAGACATCACAGACCATCACTCCTTCCAACCCGAAATACGCCCATCTGCGGTTCAATATGTATTTCAACGCAGATTATGCTCGTGCCCGTGGTATAGAAATGATCCTGAAAAGCAGGGTGTTCAAGCGCTGGTACGTAGATCTGAATTTCAATTATTCTATTGTTACCGGAAAAAGTTCATCACCATTAGATAACTTATTGGTACAGGCTGGTGCTTTGAGTGAAAAACCTCTTGATGAGAATTATATGAGCTGGGATAATCCACTGCAATTCTTCAGCAATATTTATTACAACCATCCTGCCAATTGGGGCGCTTCTTTGCGTATCGAGTTTGGTTCTGGACGCCGCTATACCAGATCGATTTTAGGGACAAATGAATTTGAAGACGGTATTCGCTATGTAGACGGTGTACCGTATTATGTAGGCCCCCGTGATGATGATAATCCTTATACGTACTTCAGCGAACACACTCCGAAGTTATTTAAACTAATAGGTTTGGATGATTTCAGTGGTTACAGCATGGTAGATCTGAAATTGCACAAATCCTTTGAGCTGGTTGGCTTGAGATACAAAGTGTACATCGAGATCGAGAACATTTTTGATGAAGAGATTCCGCGCCGTATCAATCCATACACAGGACAAGGTTATAATCCAGGGGAGATCATCCCTTATAGCATGATTGCCCGTCCCAATCCTAATTATGATCCGTCAAGAAATGGCAAACCTAGAACCATTGAACTTGGTCTCCAGCTGTTATTCTAATGCGAAAGATTACGATAACAACATTGGTATTTATGACTTTTGTGCAGGGTCAAAACTTTTTCCCTATCCTCGGAGGTCAGCGGGCCGGAACATCGGTATTTACATTCTTGAAGATCGGTGTTAGTGCTCGGGCTGTGGGCATGGGCGAAGCGGTGGTAGCCCTGCAGCAAGATGCCGCTTCAACATATTATAACCCTGGCGCCATTGCCCAATTTAATCAGACAGAATTTTCAGCATCTCGGATACAATGGCCAGCAGAAATCAACTATGATTATTTTAGTGTAATACGCAATATAAAAGGTAGACATTTTGCAGGATTATCCTTCGGAGTTCTTCATATGTCGCCTATGGAAGAGACCACGGAATACCTACCCCATGGCACAGGTAACTATTTTACCTTCCAGGATAGATTTTTGGCATTGACATATGGGGCAAGAATGACCGATCGCTTCAGTTTTGGTATAACGCTTAAACAGGTAGAAGAGGATCTGGCCGGACACAAAATGAGTTCTGCTATGATGGATATGGGCACATTTTATTGGACTGGTTTTAGATCTTTACGTTTTTCAGCATCTTTATCTCATTTTGGTCCACAGGCACAACCAGAGGGTACCTATGAAAAGCAAATATTGGATACAGAAACAGGTGAAGAAGAGATTGTAACCACTGATTTTGAATCATTTTCTCCTCCCACAGTTTTTCGTGTAGGCGCAGCCATGGATATGTGGCAGTCCCATCGTCAATCTTTGCTCATTGCAATACAATTGAATCATCCTGTAGATAATGCAGAAAATATTTCCACAGGATTAGAATATAATTTTTCTAATATGTTTTTTCTACGCAGTGGTTACAAAATCAATAAGGAAGAAGAGGATATTTCATTTGGCGCAGGATTGATTATTCCAATTGGTAAGCTGAAACTGCGTGTGGATTATGCCTATGCTAATTTTAATCATTTAACGTCTCCACAAAGAATATCTATAGGGTTAGCATTTTGAAAAAGTTGCAGATAATGATAATTGCCATAATACTTATGGTATTTTTTGCTTGTGTAGAAAAAATGCAGCTTCCGGAATCATTGAATGACAATAATGACTTTATGGCAGGTGACACCACATATTTATTGATACATCCCATATGGAATGAAGATATGGGTCTTCAATTTCCTGTTGAAATTTCTATTGCACAGAATGGTCATGTTTTTGTAGCTGATACAGGTTCAAACTCCATTTTTGTATTTAGTCAAGATGGTGAAGCATTGACTGACTTTGATGATCTGCAGCAAATGGCTATTAATCCCATTGATGTGGATATAGATCAGAAAATGAATGTCTATTTTATTGATGGTAGTCAAAGAATTTATATCTGGAATTATTATATCAATACTATTGGTATAGAGGAAATTGCAGTTTCCGGTTCATTCTATAATGAGGGAGCAGGCTCCATTACAATCGATGCATTTTCTGAAGATTGGTTTCAATATTTAAGCGATGAAGATTGGATACTTGATTATGTGAATTGGGGTTCCCCGCAAAGTATAATAGATTCCTTGTTAACTCCCCATGTGTTTTATGATGGCGCTCTTGCAGTCCATTCTTTCAATGATATTTATTATGAATCTGAATCCTCCACTTTTTCAGGTGTGTCAGCAACTCGGGATGAAAATAATTATATTTATGCATTGGATTACAATCATGATCGCATCATTCGCGTGGACATGCAACGCACACACTTTTTAAAATTGACCAATGGTGAAAGAATATGGACACATAGAGGTGTTTTAAAATCTTCTGTATCTGAATCAGGTACTGGTGCCGGAACAGTAAATCAGCCTCTGGGCGTTGATGTGGATTACAATGGGAATATCTACTATGCTCAAACCGGTGATTTTTTCTCTGTACATAAAATACGTCCGGTTACTTCAGGAACATATACAACCTATCCATCTGTTTTTCAATCAGAGACTAGTGATATCATGGAGTTATTTAGATTTTCAAATCCCGCTGATGTGGCTGTTGATAATAATCAATTTGTCTATGTTGCCAATTCCTCAGCACAGGAAATCCAGGTCTTTGATACTGATGGTCAATTCTTTCGTAAAGCTGGTATTGAGACGTCCACGATCGATACCACATTGCAAGTAGTCCAAGGTACAGATACAGTTGCTGTGGATACATTTTTAACTATTGAAAAAAAGGGGTTCCTGGTCGAACCTCAAGCGATAACAGTAGACAGTAGAGGTATTATATATATCTGTGATACCGAAACAAGTCGTATCTTGCGCTATCGTCTTTCAAATCAATTGGATGAAGACCTTGAACCGCTTCCATAAGCTAATATTAATGTTGTCACTTTGTGTTATCTGCCTGGGACAAGAAACAGCTACAGCTTTTATAAAATATTATCAAACTGATCGTGATTTTATCGCAGATGCGCCCATGTTTGCGACAGATCGAAGGGGGCAATCCCATTTGGAAGTCACATTCAATGAAAATAAACATCCCATTCTAAAGCGCTGGCTCAATGAAAAGCATGAGTTGATTCGAGAAGAAATGTTTGTTTATAATGAAACAAAGGCATTGCAAAAAAGATTGTTTTTAAATAGCGATCGCGGAACAGAAAAAATAATCCATTATGGAAAAAAGGAGCCTTGGAGTGTGGAATTCAGGAAATATGCTATTTCAGCAAAAGAGGCCACTTCTTTCCTTGGACAGCAAACAGAATTTATTTTAAATGGTACCGATAAAATTTCTAAAATTATTTTTCGAAGTATTGATAATCATGAATATGGAATGATTCATTTGAGCTATAATCATCTTGGTTTTTTGCAGGAAGAGGTATGGCGCACACTCCCAAATGAAAATAACATTAGAAAGTTTGTGTATGATTTTGATATTATAAATAATGTACAGCAAATCTGGGAATATGGACAGGGTGGAAAGGAAGTCAGTCACGTCGCCTTGAGTATGGCTCCGGAAGATAAATTATATACAACAATTCCGCCCAGAACGGGAAATGAATTAGATGAAGTTGATATAATAATAAAAGAATTGATCTCTAAACGAGTGATAACATCTATGCCTGCCATGATTCCCAAAATGGAGTGGGATCGTTTAATATTAACAAATAATGAAATTATGGATATTATTTTTGTAGCGATCAATAATGATAGAATTCGATTCAGTTTACCGCAAAGCAAAGATGTATTGAGTATCTCACTTGATCGAGTATCATCGGTTACCAATACGTATGGGGAATTGATTTACCCATACGTTGCAACTCCGTAATAGTTTAGAGTAAATTTTATATATGCAGCATATACAAAAGGGTTTCTTTTTATTCATCTTTTCCAGTTTAATACTGGGCCAAAGTGCCTATCCTCCTCCCACTAATCTCGTAACAATTCCCACAGCCGGGACTCTAGTCCGCGGAAGTTTTGCCATGGATATGCGCATCCAGAAAAATGGCGGTTTTAGTTCCGGGCTAAAAGTAGGCATTACAGATCGGTTTCAGTTTGGCATGTCTTTTGGTGCCAGTAATCTTATCGGCGATGATAGTTTAAAATGGTATCCTCACCCGGAAGTGAATTTGAAATATCAATTAATTGATGAAACAATGACAATGCCGGGAATCGCCATCGGATTAAACAGCCAGGGGTTTGGTGCTTACGATGAAATATTCGAAAGGTATGAAACCAAGGCATATGGTATTTATGCTTCTGCCAGCAAGAACTGGACAACGCCTTTGGGAAATATGGGGCTGCATGCAGGTGTAAATCAAAATTTTCTCGAAATTAAAGATCACGATGAAGATCAAAACCTATTTATGGGAATTGACCTGGAATTCAATCCTGAACTTTCCTTACTTGTTGAATACAATGCTGCTTTGAATGAGAATGATAATGAGGCAGAAGATATTGCGCTAAATAATGGCGGTTATTTAAACGCAGCTGTTCGCTGGACATTTGTAGAAAGATTACACATTGAAATGGATTTCAACAATCTACTATTTAATGAAGATAAAGTTGATTATTTCAACAGGGAATTGAAGATAATATATATCGAGTATTTTTAACTCATTCCTGAGGACATCATGTCCAAGCTGAAAGAAACACAGCTTTCCACAGAACAGATCTATAAAGGTACTTTGCTTGATGTAAGGCGCGATGAGATCACATTACCAAATGGAAAGACATCAGCTAGGGAATACATCAAGCATCCCGGTGCTGCTTGTATGATCCCAGTATTACCCGATGGAAATATTGCCTTAATCAAACAATACCGCTATCCCGTTCAATCTGAAATGATCGAACTGCCGGCCGGCAAGTTGGATCCCGGAGAAAAACCTGAAGCGTGTGCCAAAAGAGAATTGGAAGAAGAAATAGGCTATTCGGCAGGTAAACTAACGTTTGTTTGTAATATTCATCCTGCCATTGGATTCGCCAGTGAAAAAATGTGGATATACCTCGCTGAAGATTTAGTTAAAACAGTGGAAAATACAGATCATGATGAATTCCTTGTACTAATGCCAACTCATCTTGATGATGCAATTAAAATGGTGTGGGATGGTAAGATTACTGATGTTAAAACAATTATTGGTTTACTGTGGGCGGAACGGTTGTTAAAATGAAAGCCAAATAGAACAGGCATTCCTACCTGTTCAAGTGCAGACAGGTATGTCTGAACTACCAACTGTCTTTGTAAATTACGTTCATGTTTTCCAATTTATCTTTTAATATTAAATCCAAAGCTCTTGAATTAGGTTTTCAAAAAATCGGTATTGCTCAAGCTGTTTCTACTCCCGTAGAAAAAGCGAATTTAGATACATGGATTCAAAAAGGGCAGCATGGCAGCATGGAATGGATAGTGAAGCGGCAAAATGAACGGGGAGATATTTTCGAATATTTTCCTGGAGCAAAATCAGTTATTTCTGTAGGAATGAATTATTATTCCGGGCATGATCAAAATGATCTACAATCAGAGTATAAATTAAGTAATTATGCTTGGGGTGATGATTATCATGATGTTCTGAAATCGGGTCTTTTCAAATTATTAGGTTGGCTAAAAGAAGAAGTCTCCAACGTAAAGGGAGTTGTGTGTGTGGACACATCGCCGGTTATGGACAAAGTGTGGGCGCAAAAAGCTGGGTTAGGATGGCAGGGAAAACATACGAATCTTATTTCCCGTAATTACGGTAGCTGGCTTTTTCTAGGAGAATTGATATTAGATATTGAACTCGATTATAATGAACCTTTTGCCGAAGATCTATGCGGTTCCTGTACGGCGTGTATTGATGCGTGCCCCACTCAAGCTTTAGGAGAATATGAGATTTACGGAGAAAAGTGCATTTCTTATTTATCAATTGAACACAGAGGTGATTTGCCTTCAGATCAATCAGATTTGCATGGTTGGATTTACGGTTGTGATATTTGCCAGGAAGTTTGCCCCTGGAATCAGAAATTTTCACACATTTCAAAAAATGATTCTTTTCAACCTCGTAAAGAAATAATCGAATGGACTGACAAAGATTGGCAGTCGATGGAAGAAGCAGAATTTCGTAAATTGTTCAAAGAATCAGCTGTTAAAAGAACAAAATTTTCAGGATTATCCAGAAATATTAAAATGAATTCATAGGAGTTAATATGTCAAGAGTCGGAGTTGTTTTATCAGGTTGTGGAGTTAACGACGGATCAGAAATCCATGAAGCGGTTATTACCATGCTGGAGTTAGACAAAGCCGGTGCTGAAATGGTACTTATGGCGCCCAACATTGATCAAATGCATGTGGTGAACCATTATACGGGAACGGAAATGGATGAATATCGAAACGTCCTTATGGAATCGGCACGTATCGCCCGGGGAGACATAAAGGATATGGCAGAAGTGTCTTCCAGTGACGTGGATGCGTTGATTTTTCCCGGCGGATTTGGAGTTGCAAAAAATTTAAGTGATTATGCCATGGCCGGAGCTGAATGTTCAGTTAATCCCGACGTCATGCGTCTTACAAAAGAAGTCCATGAAGATAAAAAGCCCATCGGTGTTATTTGCATTGCACCGGCAATGATAGCAAAAATTCTTGGTGACGAAACAGAAATGACCATTGGTTTTGATGAGCAAACAGCGAAAGACATCAATACTATGGGTGCAAAACACGTAAGCTGTCCCGTGGAGGATATTGTTGTTGATTTGGAAAAGAAAGTCGTTTCAACTCCTGCCTATATGGAAGCGAAATGTATCAAAGAAACAGCTGAAGGTATCTCGAAGCTAGTAGTTGAAGTGTTAAGTATGGTTTAAGTGTGTTTTGGTGTTCAGGTGTTCGTATAAAACACATTTATACTAAAACACTATTATAATGATTAAAGTATGCCATATAGACGACCTCCCTGAAAAATCAGCTAAAGTGATTATGGTTCATGATACACCCGTTGCTGTATTCAATGTGAGAGGTACGATTTTTGCTTGGGATAATCGCTGCCCTCACCGGGGAGCTTCCTTGGGAGATGGACATATAACGAGCAAAACTGTGCAATGTAAATTTCATTTATGGGAATTTGATATAAAAAAAGAATGTGCTATGGAAAATGAAACGATCAAACTGAAATCATTTCCTATAGAAATAAGGAAAGGAGAGATTTTTCTAGATATTTAATTCAGAAATTATGATTGAATCGAATAGTTGTTTCATAATACTCCCGATCATTTAATGGTTTGGCGATATTTACTGACCAATTAAGATCATTAAAATCGTTGCTGCCAATGCCAATCCCAACAGATGAAATACCATAGTCCATAAAATCTTGCTGGTTAAAATTAAATGATGAACTCGTCCAGGCATAACCACCATCTACAAAAAGCTTTAAGAAAAACCACTCATCCGTAAAATTTTCAGTGAAAATGAGTTCTCCATTCATTTGCATCATTTGGTCCCCTAGCTGGTATTTATAAGGGAAGGCACTCACGGACCCAAGACCGCCCAATCCAAATTTGCGAAAATCTTCCAGATTGCCATTGGATATTCCATTAATAATTTGAGTTCGTAAAACGATTCCCTTAGTTATTTCCCGATTCAGTTTTACTAAACTGATAATTCGATGAGATTCATTTGTTTTGTTCAGTTCACCATCAATGTTAATTGCTAAACCGGATGATAAAGGTGCATAGTTTTTGGTTTTAAAGTTCAAGGTAATATGCAGGTAATCAATGGTTTTCGAATTGATTAGGAAAGGGTTATGACGTATTTTACGTTTACGTTCAAATAAACTCCATATGTTATTTATAACCTCAATTGAATCAACATCAACATAGTTCATTTCAATTTTGAATTTTAATCGATCAAAATTTGTTACTGCACCAAATGACCATCCTTCTTCATCCCAGCGGTCATAAAAATCTTGTCGAGCTAAAAAAGAAGCCCAGCTGTTTTCACTCATTGGTAAACGGTTTTTATCATCTGAACGACTTTTTTTGAAAATTGAAGCAAAGATTCCCACATTTTTGGAAAATAAAGATTTATCAAATGTTAATTGTCCAATACTCTCACTTGAGCCAAAACGATACCCTAATTCAAAACTCAATGCGAAAGATGATTTTCCATTTCTATCCCAGTATGTTGTTATGGGTGTGAAAACAAGACCTTCATTGCGATTGTGGACAAATAGGTCCTTATTGGCATGAATCAAGTTGTTATATGATAAGTCGTTTCTATTAAGAGAATCATTTTCAAATTCTTGATCTTCTATTTCTTTGTATAAAATACCTTCTTTAAGATTTGTTTGATTGATTTTGCCCTTTACTATTGCTGACTTGTCTTGGGTTACAGTTCCACCAATTGCAATAATTTCTCCATTAATAAGTGCTGTAGGGCCCAAATAAACATCACCACCTATTATAGTAATTTTCCCATTGATTGTACCATCAACATTCAAATTGCCACCAATGATTATTATTTCATTATTGTTTACCGTGCTTGAATCCACATGGTAATCTGAAAAGTATGTTTTCTTGGATTTTGTAGAATCTTCTACTTCAATAACTGTTGTTACAGATATTTCTTGAGCAGAGATTGAGCCGTAAATACAAAGTATAGAGAAAATTTTAAAGACTAGACTCATTATTATAAACCAGTTTCTTTTACCGTCTTTTTGACAACCTCCAACGTATTGTTTAATTCAGTTTTTTCATGATCCGTTAATTCAAACTCAAGAATTTTTTCAACACCATCAGAACCAATCACAGTAGGAACACCGATAAAATAACCATCGATGCCGAATTCACCTTCACATAAGGATGCACAGGGAATAACACGTTTTTTATCTCGTAAATATGATTCTGCCATTTCAATTGCCGATTGTGCCGGGGCATAAAACGCAGATCCATTGCCAAATAATTTAACAATCTCACCTCCGGCAAAACGTGTTCTCTTTTCAATCTCCGCCAATCGTTCAGCAGAAATCAAACTAGTAACCGGTACGCCTCCCACTGTTGCTAATCGTGTAATAGGCACCATTGTATCTCCATGTCCTCCAAGAACCATGCACGTGACGTCCTGTACGGATAATCCTGTTTCCATTGCAATAAATGCTCTGAATCGCCCGGAGTCCAGTGCACCGGCCATACCTACAACTTTATTTTTTGAAAATCCGGATACTTTATAAAATGCATACACCATTGCATCTAAAGGATTGGAAATAACGATCACAAATGAATTTGGTGCCTGTTCTTTGATATTAGAAGCGACATCTTTCATGATACTCAGGTTTATTCCCAGCAGGTCTTCACGATCCATGCCGGGTTTCCTGGGAATTCCGGCGGTAATAATAAACACATCTGAATCTTTAACGTCATTCCAATCGGAAGTGCCGGTGATATCCGCATCATAACCATCATGTGGCCGCAGCTGCATGAGGTCTAGAGCTTTCCCTTTAACCATACCTTCAGCTTTGGGTATATCAAAAATAACAACATCACCCAATTCTTTTTGTGCTGCTAACAAGGCAAGGTTGCCGCCAATCTGGCCACCACCTATTAATGAAATTTTTGGTCTGGACATGAGTTGTTCCTTTTATGAGTTTTTGTATAGAGAAAAATTACGATAAATATATCTTAAGTAAAAAACCCTCATATGCGAGGGTTTTTTAAATAGTGTATTAGTTAATTTTTAGCTTACAGCATCAACACTAACTATTTTTCGGTTTCGACCTTTATTAGCAAATTTGACAATACCATCAGCAGTAGCAAACAAGGAATCATCTCCACTGCGTTTTACATTGATGCCTGGATGAATTTTTGTACCACGTTGTTTCAAAATGATACCACCGGCAAGAATCGATTGCCCATCAGAAACTTTCACACCTAATCGTTTAGCGTTTGAATCGCGTCCATTTCTGGAGCTGCCTACACCTTTTTTATGTGCCATAATTAATCTTCCTTGGCAGTCTCTTCTGCCTGTTTCTTTTTAGCAGTTTTTTTAGCTGCTGATAATTTGATATTATCAATTTGTAGTAATGTATAATCTTGGCGATGTCCATTTTTCCGCTGATATCCCTTACGGCGTTTTTTCTTATAAATAAGTATTTTACGATCGCGACCTTGTTCGAGGACACTGGTTTCAACAGATGCGCCTTTTAATGTGGGTGTACCAATAAGATGCTTTTCGCCATCAGTGGCAAAAAGTACCTTGTCATAAGTCAGTTTATCACCTATTTCTGATTGCTGGTGGGCGACCTTTACACGATCTCCGACACTGACGGTAAATTGTTTTCCGGATATTTCTACTGTAGCATTCATTATTGTCTCTCCAAAAGCCGGCAAATTTAGGTGGAATTATTATTATTATCAAGACCTACATGGTCAGTAATATCTTGGTTATCCTTTACACGTAAAAAACGAAATTCATCACGATTAACATCTATTTCACCCACGATAGATATATGAACAAAATTTTGCCACATGAGCCCACGTAACACCTTCTTTTTATTTTTTCTAATAAACTCTGCATTTTCAGGGTGTAAAAGCAATTTTATACGTAAATCTCTATGTTTGCTTTTGTAGCGTCGGAGCCAGTGATCAATGCGGGTAATTAATGTTTCTTTAGAAATTATATGTCCGGACCCATGACATGTTGGACAATTTTCGCTCATTGAATCAATTAAACTTAACCTGATTCTCTGACGGGTCATTTCTAACAATCCAAATTCACTAATGGGAGAAACAGCTACCTTGGCGCGATCTTTTTTCAATTCTTTTCTTAATTCGTAATAAACTTTTCGACGATTGGCATCTGCGCGCATATCAATAAAATCGATAACAATCAAACCAGAAAGATCACGAAGGCGAAGTTGACGTGCAACTTCTCTTGCTGCTTCAAGGTTTATTTTTAAGGAATTTTCTTCATGTTGCTTTTTTCCAATAAAACGTCCGCTGTTAACATCTACAACCACCATAGCTTCCGTTTTTTCAATAATAAGGTAAGCACCACTTTTCAGCCAGGCTTTAGGGCGCATTAGTTTTGCCAATTCATCTTCAATACCCATACCTTCAAATAAGGGTGTTTTTAAACGGTAAAGATCAAGTCGATTTGCCATATTAGAAGTAACGTCTTCTAAATAACGGGATGTTTTTCGAAATAATTTTTTGGAATCAATAACAATTTTTTCAACATCGGATGTTAGTAAATCACGAATAACAGAAGAGGCGGTTTCAAGATCTTCATAAACGATTGTTGGTGCTTGTGTTTTTTCTGCTTTTCCTTGTAAACGATCCCAAGATGATTTCAGCTGTTCATAGTCATTTTTAAGGAATTCCTCACTTTTACCTTCTGCTACCGTACGTACAATTACACCAAATCCTTTGTGTTTTATTGAACTGATGATTTTTTTCAAACGACGACGCTCATATTTATCCCATACCTTTTTGGAAATACCAATATAATTTGCATCTGGGACTAACACCAACAAACGGCCGGGGATGGCCACTTCAGTTGTTACACGTGGTCCTTTCCCTGCAAAAGGTTCTTTAATCACTTGTACATAAATGTCCTGGCCTGTTGTTAAATCAACCGAAATGTTATCATGGTTTTTACGATTACTACGTGATGAATCGTTTCTGTCTTCATCATCAACATCCATTAGATAATCACTGTTTTCAATCTCAGAGAAAGGTAAAAATGCGTTCACATCATAACCAATATCCACAAAAGCAGCCTGCATTCCCGGTAAAACATTTTCTACCTTACCTTTATAAATATTGCCGACCATCCGCTGCTTTTCCTGCTTTTCTACATATACTTCAACTAATTGAGTATCTTCGAGAATAGCAATGCGAGTTTCACCCATGCTCTCATTTATATAAATTTCTTTTTTCATAACCTGTACCTATAAATTACCGTCGTTATCGTCTATTAATATGTAAACAGCAAATATCACTCCGCGTACGGAGGATTTCTAGCTGTTATGTAGGGTTAGAAGGGTTGAAGGAGGGAAAAATATGTAAAATTCTTGTTTTTTGTTTCAAAAAAAATCCTTGTAAAAAAACTATTAGTTAGCCTTCGTTTCTTCCTAACCAACTGGTGCAAAATTACCTGTTTTAGGGAGTCTGAGCAAGATAATTGTCTGCTATGTGATTTGTTGAAAAATGTTAGATTTATTGTGTAAAATTGCCCTGTCGTGATTTGGCCCTATTGCCGCGACATAAAAGAATGGTGCTAAAAAGGATTTATCCCCGGTTTAGCATCGGGGTTTTTTATTATGAAAAAAGTGAAAAAAATATTCAATAATCGCATAATGATTTTAGATGGTGCCATGGGGACTATGGTGCAGTCTTATCAATTATCAGAAGCAGATTTCCGAGGAGATCGATTCAAAGACCATTCCTGTGATGTAAATGGGAATAACGATTTATTGTGTTTGAGTCGACCCGATGTAGTAAGTGAAATCCATAAAGCCTATTTTGATTCCGGGGCAGACATTGTAGAAACCAATACGTTCAACGCCAACGCTATTTCTCAAGCAGATTATTCCATGGAAGACTTGGCATATGAGATTAATCTCGAAGCATCCAAAATTGCCAAATCCGTAGCAAAAGAATATGCAGATAAGCCCAGATTTGTGGCTGGTGCATTGGGACCCACGAATCGAACTGCTTCAATGAGCCCAGACGTGAATGATCCGGGATTTCGAAATATTACGTTTGACGAACTGAAAAATGCATATTTTGATCAAGCAAAAGGTCTTTTAGATGGTGGTGTAGATTTATTTTTAGTTGAAACTGTGTTTGATACCCTGAATTGTAAAGCGGCACTTTTTGCAGTCAGGACACTATTGGAAGAGCACGGCGTTGATATTCCAATTTTAGTTTCAGGTACAATTACGGATGCAAGCGGTCGTACCCTATCCGGGCAAACGGTTGAGGCTTTTTGGCATTCCATTCGCCATGCAAATTTATCAGCTGTGGGGCTTAACTGTGCTTTAGGTGCTGAACAAATTCGCCCTTGGTTGGATGAGCTTTCTACGATTGCGGATATTCCAGTTTTTGTCTATCCCAATGCCGGGTTACCCAATGAATTTGGTGAATACGATGAATCCCCAGAATCCATGGCAGATATCATTAAAGAATTTGCTAAAAGTGGATTGATGAATTTGGTCGGTGGATGCTGCGGGACAACGCCGGCACACATTAAAGCGATTACGGAGGCAATTGAAGGTATCAAGCCCAGAGAAATTCCTGAAATTGATACGCTCACAAAATTAAGCGGACTTGAACCGGTTACTATTCGCCCGGAGAGTAATTTTGTGAATATTGGCGAAAGAACCAATGTTACCGGTTCGGCCAAATTCCGAAGACTGATTTCCGAAGACAATTATGAAGAAGCTTTGTCTGTTGCTCGGCAGCAAATTGAAAATGGTGCTCAAATTATTGATGTGAATATGGATGAAGGATTGCTTGAGTCTGAACAAGCCATGGAAACATTTTTACGATTAATTGCTTCAGAACCGGATATTGCCAAAGTACCCGTCATGGTGGATTCATCCAAATGGTCTGTGCTGGAAGTCGGTCTGAAAAACTTACAGGGTAAGGGCATTGTGAATTCAATTTCCATGAAAGAAGGAGAAGCTGAATTTATTCGCCAAGCAAAACTTATTAAAAAATACGGCGCTGCTGTAATCGTTATGGCGTTTGATGAAGAGGGGCAAGCCGATAGTTATAATCGAAAAGTAGAAATTTGTACAGAAGCATATAAAATATTGACGGAAAAAGTTGGTTTTGCTGTCGAAGATATCATTTTTGATCCAAATATTTTTGCTGTGGCTACTGGTATTGAAGAGCATAATGAATATGCCAAAGATTTTATTAATGCAGCTAAAACCATTAAAGAAACATTACCCGGAGTTCATATAAGTGGAGGTGTGTCCAATCTTTCTTTTTCCTTTCGGGGAAATAACGGCGTTCGGGAAGCCATGCATTCTTCATTTTTATACCACGCCATCCAAGCAGGGATGGATATGGGAATCGTAAATGCAGGGCAGCTCACTGTTTATGATGATATTGCACCGGATTTAAAAGAACGGGTGGAAGATGTATTATTCAATCGTCGGGAAGATGGGACCGAGCGTCTTGTGGAAATTGCCGATGAATATCGCGGTGTTAAAAAGTCAGAGAAAAAAGATTTATCCTGGCGGAAAATATCTGTTGAAGAACGATTGAGTCATGCATTGGTAGATGGAATTACGGATTTTGTGGTGAAAGATACAGAAGAAGCTCGGCAAAAATATGACCACCCGATACATGTGATCGAAGGTCCGCTCATGGATGGGATGAATTTGGTGGGAGACTTGTTTGGTGCCGGGAAAATGTTTTTGCCTCAAGTCGTGAAATCTGCGCGTGTAATGAAAAAAGCAGTGGCACACCTTTTACCATTTATTGAAAAAGAAAAAAATGAATTAGGTCTCACGGGCAAATCTAATGGCAAAATTGTCATGGCAACCGTTAAAGGCGATGTCCATGATATTGGCAAAAATATTGTAGGTGTTGTGTTGGGATGCAATGGCTATGATATTATTGATCTCGGCGTCATGGTACCGTCGGATAAAATCCTTTCAACAGTCAAAGCAGAAGGTGCAGATATTATAGGATTATCCGGATTAATTACGCCCAGTTTGGATGAAATGGTTCATGTGGCCAGCGAAATGGAACGTCTCAACTTGGATATTCCCCTTATAATTGGCGGTGCCACAACCAGCCGAAAACATACAGCTGTGAAGATTGAAGAAAATTATTCCGGACCTACTGTTCATGTGATTGATGCATCTCGTGCGGTAGGTGTTGTGAGCAAACTATTGAATGGGGAAGAAAAAGATTCATTTGTCGCAGAAATTCGCACCGATTTTGCCAAGATTCGGGAAGCCCGTGCAAAAGGGTCAAAGCTGAAACGGCTCAATATTGAAACAGCAAGATCAAGAAAATTTCAAATTGACTGGGATCAATATCAAGTGCCAACCCCGAATTTTCAAGGTGTAAAAGTTTTTGATGATTATCCATTGGATGAGTTGGTGAACTATATTGACTGGTCACCTTTTTTCCATGCATGGGAATTAAAAGGCGTTTACCCAAATATATTATCGAATGACAAATGTGGAGTTGAAGCGCAAAAACTTTATGATGATGGTCAAGCTTTGTTAAAAAGAATTATGACTGAAAAATTATTAATGGCAAAAGGTGTGATTGGAATTCACTCTTCCTATGCAGAAAATGAATCTGTATTCGTAGATGGTTTCAATTTCGAATTTCCTCGACAAACCGTTGATAAAGGTGCGAACAAAAATAATTATTGCTTATCAGATTTTATTGCTCCGAAAGATGATTTTATCGGCACATTTGCTGTAACCACCGGACATGGGATAGAAGCTTTGGTAAAGGAATTTGAAGATCAACAAGATGATTACAATGCCATCATGGCCAAAGTACTGGCAGATCGATTGGCAGAAGCATTTGCGGAACGGTTGCATGAAAGAGTACGGAAAGAATTCTGGGGATATGATTCAGATGAACAATTGAATAATGAATCATTAATAAAGGAAAAATATCAAGGTATTCGTCCTGCTCCGGGTTACCCTGCTTGTCCGGATCACGCCGAAAAAGATAAGATCTGGAAACTATTGAATGTGGAAGAAAATACAGGAATTTCTTTAACGGAAAGTCGTGCCATGTATCCTGCTGCATCCGTCAGTGGATGGTACTTTTCTCATCCCGAATCCAGATATTTTTCAGTGAGTGAAATTGACGTATAAAGAAGATAATCCCCAATTTTGGGAAGACATTTATTTAGAAGAAGATGCGGGATGGGATTTGGATGGACCTACACCTATATTTGATAAAATTGCTGATGATTTAACACCAGGGAAATTGTGTATCATAGGCTGTGGGCGTGGGTATGACGCCATCATGTTTGCTCAAAAAGGTTTTGATGTGACCGCAATTGATTTTGCTCCCTCGGCGATTAATGCGGTAAAGAGTTTAGCTCTTGAAGTAAAGGTTAGTGTGAAAACATTCGAAAGTGATATTTTTGATTATTCTAAAGAATGGGAAAACACCTTCGATTATGTAATTGAACAAACATGTTTCTGTGCAATAAATCCTTCTCGGCGAATGAATTATGAAATGGTTGTGAAAAGAATGTTAGTCACCGGCGGAAAACTTATTGGACTTTGGTTTCCTTTGGATAAATCTTTGAAAGAAGAGGGCCCTCCATGGGGAACAACTATTGATGAAGTAAAATCTATTTTCAATCATGACTGGAAAATAGAAAAAGAAGAATTCCCTGAATTATCCATAGAACCACGGAAAGGGAGAGAAAAACTGATTATATTTAAAAAGAATTAGTCTTATAACACATTTTCCCACTTTATTTTTTACACTAACTTCGACGCCATGAATTCAGATTTAAATATAGCTATTAGTGCTGCCAAAGAAGCCAGCACTCTGATAATGAATTACTATAAAGCCGATTATGAAATTCGAGATAAAGGGTATCATAATCCAGTTACAACTGCCGACAATGCAGCCGATTCAAGATTGAAAGAAATACTGATGGAAGCTCATCCAGATTATGGATGGCTCTCGGAAGAAACAGTAGATTCTCCAGATCGTCTTTCAAAAAAACGTGTTTGGGTGGTTGATCCATTGGACGGAACAAAAGAATTTATCGAAGGTGTTCCCCATTTTGTGGTAAGTGTTGCACTGGTTGAAAATGGCGAACCGATTGTTGGTGTTCTTTATAATCCAGTGACAAAAGAAATGTTTACAGCCGCAAAAAGTGAGGGAGCATTTTTAAATGATGCCCCCATTTTGTGTGCCACCAAGGAAAATGTTAGTGAAATGGTCATTTTAAACAGCCGTTCAGAAACGCGCCGTGGACTCTGGGAGCCTTATGATGGTATATTTGGTAAACTGAAAGCTATCGGTTCTGTGGCATATAAATTGGGATTAACGGCAGCAGGGAAAGCAGACATTTTTGCTTCACTTCGTCCTAAAAACGAATGGGACATTTGTGCAGGAAATTGTATTATTAATGAGGCCGGCGGAAAACTTATCGATCTAAATGGTGAGCAAAGACTATATAATCAGAAAAACACCTTAATTTCTCCCGGTTTAGTAGCCGGCGAAACAAATGCTGTAGATAAGACTTTTAAAATTTTAACAGGAAATAATTAAAAATGACAAAAATACCAGAAGATGCCATCAAATGTTTAGATAAAGGATTTGTCCGACTTGTGGATTCTATGGGTGGAGACGACGCCATTGTTCAATCCGCACGAGTGAGTTATGGACAGGGAACCAGCAAAGTTTCCCAAGATCGAGGCTTGATCCGCTATCTTATGCGCCACCGCCACACGACACCTTTTGAAATGGTGGAATTCAAGTTCCATTGCAAAATGCCAATTTTTGTTGCCCGGCAATGGGTGCGTCACCGTACGGCCAATATTAATGAATATTCTTTACGCTATTCTGAAGCACGGGATGAATTCTATTATCCGGATCCGGAACATATCCAGTTTCAGAGCGCCTTGAATAAACAAGGCCGTTCGGGAGAAGTTCCTGAAGAGTTGAAACAAAAAGTATTGGAATATTTTAAGGAAAATTCTGAACGTAGTTTTGCCATGTATTCTGAATTAAATGAAGCCGGGGTTGCTCGTGAACTGGTTCGTTCTCTTCTACCGGTGAATCTGTATACAGAATGGTATTGGAAAAATGATCTGCACAATTTGCTCCATTTCATCGGATTGCGCTCTGATAGTCATGCCCAATATGAGATTCGTGTTTTTTCCGATGCCATGGCTGAGTCTGTTAAGAAAGTAGCACCATTTGCATGGGAAGCGTATCAAGATTATGTTGTTCATGGTATGCGTTTTTCACGGATTGAACAAGGCATATTGGAAAAACAACTTCCGCCTCGTGTGGTGGATGACATTGTAGAAGATATTGCTTACCAAATAACAGCAACGCTTCATAAAGGTAAACCAAGGGACGAAGCGGATATTTACCCATTGTATCAAAAGCAGGGTGGATCTGATTCAGAAGAAGATTTCATGTTGAAGTGGAGTTCCGGTGAAATCGAAACAAGCAATGTACGAGAACTACGGGAATTCAAAGAAAAGCTAATTTCATTAAAATAACACATAACCATGAGCACTTCGAAAAATGACGGGCATCGTCAACGACTCCGTGAAAAATTTCTGACAAAAGGACTTAATGGTTTTCATGATTACGAAATAATCGAACTTTTACTTACTTTAGGAACTCCTCGTTCCGATTGCAAACAGCCGGCTAAAGATGCACTGAAAAAGTTTGGTTCTCTAAAGGCTGTTTTAGAAGCGGATCCAAAAGAACTAAAAACAATTAAGGGAATTGGGAACAATAATATTTTTGGTCTCAAATTGTCTCAAGAGGTAGCACGAAAATATTTAGCAGATCGAATTATTGATATGGATTATATCCGATCATCTGAAGATGTATTAGATTATTTGCGCCATAATCTTCGAGATAAAAGTCAGGAAATATTTATGGTGATTTACCTTAATGGTCGCAATCAGATTCTAAAAATGGAAACACTTTTTGAAGGCACATTGAATACATCTGCAGTATACCCCCGTGAGGTGATCAAGAGAGCGTTGGAAAATGATGCCTCTGCTTTGGTTCTTGTTCATAATCATCCCAGTGGAAACCCAAACCCAAGTCAAGATGATTTAACCATTACCAAAAAATTACAGGACGCAGTAAAAACCATTGATATCTATATACATGACCATTTAATAATTGCAGGAAATGATATGTATTCATTTGCTGATCACGGGTTGATATGAAGAAATTCAAAACAAAACTTATTACTTACGATATTTCCGGCGCGTGGACATTTTTGACTGTTCCATTCAATGTGGAAAAAGAGTATGGTTCAAGAGCGAAAATTCAAGTGAAAGGTACAATAGATGGTTGTCTTCCAGTTTTCTTTCAGCCAGACGACCACTTCTGGCGTATAATAGCGTTCCCCGCCCCAATTGTCATTACTCCAGAAAAAACTGTTTCCTGCTAGAGCAACAGCAGCACCATTTTTGTTGACAATGCTATTATTCTCTACCTGCAAAAGACCGTGTATATCTACTACTGTGGTATCGGAAATAATTTCATTGGTCTCTTGGTCGTTATTTTCATCCTTGCAGGAAAAGATAATTGAACCAAGCATAATGAATGTGAATAATTTTAAACTGTCCATGGGCATTACCTGATCAAGGCCATTTTACCTGCAATATTTTGTTGATCGAATTTAACCTGATAAATGTATATCCCTGATCCGGCAGCAAGACCATAACGATCCTTGCCATCCCAATTGATAGATGATTGATTTTGTTCAAACAAGATATTTTGTACTAACTGTCCATTACTATCATAGATGGTTAGCTGTCCATCACTCTCCATATTTTCTGAAAAATAGAATGTAGTTTGTGTGTTAAAGGGATTCGGGTAATTCCAGACTAAATAATTTTCGGGTATGGGATTGGAGTTGGTACCTTCAATTTTGATAGACTTTAAATTTAAATTTCCATTAATAATTTGCAATCTAATGACATTCTCTCCACCTTCCAGATATACAGAGGCTGTATCTGTCCAATACCAGTTTTGGTATCCGCCGGTATTTGGGATTGGAAAATTAACTGCACCCGCCTGTTCTTGAACGATTACAACAATCTGTCCATTATCATAAGGTGATGATGCTTTAAATGAAAATTGGTAGTGATCAGTGAACTCAGCATGGATAGTATATTTAAGCCATTCCCCATTGTCAATCCAACCAATGTTATATCCGCTGCCAGAAGGGTCACTCGAATATTCAATATCTACGCCATCATTCCTGTATACCCAACCATTGTTCCACGCTTCAGAATTTGAACCGAATTTATCCGCATCTTCATAGATATTATCATTATAGGCTACCCCATTGGCACCAATGTCATAATCCACGGCCTCAATCACTCCTGGAACAGTGTGCTCTGTGAATGGTTTAGAAACACTATTGAATTCTGGATCAGATAGTCCGGCGATTAATCCTTTATTGGGTACGCACTCATCAAATTTGTATGCTTCAGCCAAGTCCATTAAACCTGTAACAGCTTGTGAAGCAGATGGAATTGGTCCACTCCCACTCCAGTATTCAATGATAGAATTAAAGCTGTTTGGTACAACCACTTTTACAGCTGCTGTCACACTGCCATTATGTTTATAATTCCATAGGGTCCAGTTCACATCATTATTTTCAAATAATTGAACTTTCTTATATGCCCAATGATTTGAATTTTCACCGAATTCACCAACCCATAACGGAATGTTATACGTTTGACTCATAGATGTATATTGACTCAGCCAGGACGTTTGGTGACTGGGGCCTATGTAATGATGAAAACTATAAGCCATGTTATCATCAAAGGGGGGGGTTAAATTAGTAAAATCATTTCCATACCAATTTCCCTCTATAAAAATAATATGATTGGTATCCACATCACGGATGGTATTCGTCATCTGAATATAAAACTGCCTTAACTGAGAAGAGGTGAACCCGCCAGACAATACCGGTTCATTCAATAAATCATATCCGGCGATCCATTCTTCATCCGCATAATAATCAGCTATATACCACCACACTGCTGTCGCCCAGTCACGGTAAGATTGCTGAATCCATAAACCGGCCACATTCCCATCACTGTCAGAAAAATCATTCGTATTCTGTGCTCCAGGGGCACAATGCATGTCCAGAATGAGATACACACCATAATCAGCACACCATTCCAGCAATTGATCTATGAGGTTGAACCCATCCTGCACATATTCACCTGGTGCCGGTGAAAAAAACTTGTAATGGAAAGGTACTCGCAATGCGTTAAATCCATTTGCAGCAATAAAAGCAACATCTGTTTCTGTAATATAATTTTCATAGTATGCCTGATAGAACGCATCCGAATTGTCTGTACCGACAAGATCTATAATTTTACTTTCAATATTGCTGGGAGAACCAAAAAATCCGTGAATATTCCACATATATCCCTCTTGAACAAGCCAGCCACCCAATCCAAACCCGCGCAGTAAAACAGGATTCCCATATTCATCAGCTATTGTTCTGCCATCGGTACGCAGAAAACCTGAGCTATGTATATAACCTGATAAGAATATCAGAGGTAGAATTAATCGCAGTCTGTACAGGAACTGAAACATACTGGTGGTAATATTGTGTCTCTTTCAGCAGTAATAAATTGTCGATTATTAAACTCAACCACACCACACTCATCCGGTACAATCTCCCAGCCGGAGTTCCATGAATCAGGAAAATACCCGTTGCGGTATTTATAGGTATGGATAGATCCTTTTGGCAACGAAAGTGTCACCGACCAGATACCATCGCCATCTATATCTTCCATCGCTATACCGCCGGGTTGTCCAGCACCTAACGATCCTCCAGAGATTCTCAAACCAGTACCATTTACCAACTCATTCTTCATATTTACTTGAAAGGTTACATCTACATCCTGATGTTGATCAGTTGCTTCATATACCCGCACATAATCGACCAACATTCGCATAGGAAATGCGCTGTTATTTACACCATGTACACCACCCCAATCACCGCCAACAGCAATATTCAAAATGATAAAGGCATCATTATCAAAAGGCCATTTATTTTGATCATCCTGCCCATCATTATAAACAAAATGATAAGGTAGATCATCGACTAAAAAATACAAATATGTTGGAGACCACTCCAAGGTGTAGACATGAAAAGAATCAGTAACGGTTGGAATAGTTATACTTCCACTTTTCTGGGTACCCAGGTTGTGATTGTAATCCGTGGTATGTATTGAAGCATGGATAACCCCTTGATCGTACCCCACATGTTCCATGATATCAATTTCTCCACAGGCGGGCCAACCAATTGTTGAGATAGAGCTTCCAAGCATCCATATGGCCGGCCAGGAACCACGACCATCGGGTAGTTTGGCTCTGATCTCAAATCTGCCATAGGTCCATTCTGACTTCCCGGCAGTATTTAATCGTCCTGAAGTATAATCGGCTGTGTATTCATTGCCTGAATTATCTGTACCAGTAAATCCGGGTTGATACAATGCTTGTATTTCCAAATTTCCATTTTCAATAAAAATGTTATTTTCCTCTGCTGTATAAGCCTGTAATTCATTATTGACCTGACCAGGGCGCCATAGCATAATATTCCATTTTTCTTCATCCAATATATCATTGTCAAATTCATCTGCCCAAATCAATTGCCATTCATTAACCTGTGTTTGATTTGTATTATCATTATTATTTACAATCGTTTCATTGCAACCATTCACCATTACTGTGGAAATAAAAAGTAAATTAATTTTATTGATCACATTTTTCATTTCATTAGTAAAATTTTCTGAGTAATTATTTGATCAGCAGAGGTACAGCGAACAAAATAAACACCGCTGGGAGCATTGCGGCCATTATCTGTCAATCCATTCCATTTTATCATAGTTTTACCGGCATTTGCCATTCCATTCTTCACGGTTTTAATATATTCACCATTGCTATTATATATATCCATTTTAAAGGGCTGTGAATGTTCCAGGGAGATAGGGATCACCACTTCACTATTAAACGGAATGGGATAGGCATTATGCATCTGAAACGTTTGGGGTAGTTCTATGTCACTAACCGATAGTGGGTCTCCGTTGTATCCAGTGGCACTTGGTACCGTTAAGCACAATATCATATATCCAGACATAAACACTACATTATTATGGATGAAATCAGCATTGTTTCCGTCCCATGTGTGAGTTGCTTTTTCCCAACGATTTGTATCCCAGCTGTCAAAATTATCTTCCCACAACAGAATGAAATCATTATTTGTACCGGTATTTCCAGTTCCATCAACCCAAAGGTAATATTTAACCCAGTCATAAAAAGCATACGTTGGCAGTGTACTTGCAGAAAACGAACCTGCCCATTCTACACTGGTTGACTGCCAAATATTCATCATGATCTTTTGTTCACGATACATTGATTCTATATAAAAATTGTCCACCCACCTGATTAGTTGGTCATCAACAAAAAAGGCAATGTATTCTGATGTCCATTCAAATGCGTAGGTATGGAAATCCTCATGGGGATTAAACGTTAAGTCTGATAAATCCGGTAAATCCCACTGGTCATGAATAATTAAATTTGTGTGTACCTTATCATCATAGCGCCCCAGCCATTCTAAATCGATCTCATTCCAATAAACTGAACTGGTATGACCTTCAGACCAATAATCATGAAATGTAAAAAAGGAGCTGATGACTCCACTGCCTGGTGCTGACTTCATGCGGACTTCAAATCTTCCATATTGAAAACTTTCGATCGTCCGCAGTTCCCCACCGCGGTAGGGTTTGGCTAAAAGCATAGCGGAAATGAAGACGAAAAGCACAAATCTCGATATCATTATCTAAAATTCCTTTCTATGACCATAATCTAATTTATTATCATTTGTAAATACCGGAAAAGGAGGTACAACCTTGGGAAACGGTACTCCATGCTGAATAACAGTCATATCAATACTGGTTAATTCAATTGATTCAAATAAATCTGTGTCAATCTCTATCTGGTCAGAATATATTGTCTGGAGAGAATCCACAATCGGGTTCATTCTTATTGCAACATTTTCAGGATTATCATATAAAACCCCCATTTCCTTAAACAAAATGCTCCGGTAATATCGAGCGATAGAGGAATCATACCACAATTCTCTATTAAGTTTAACGGTAGAAGATTGTTCATATTTATTTTCATAGCAATCTTTTGTGATTTCAATATTCCGAACCAAGTCTGCAATGGCGAACTTCAGCTGCTCCTGAAACTCACCGCGATTCATTTTCTTTTTCCTGAAAACAAGCGGGTGTTTTCTGATCTCTTTATGAAACTCCTGGATGGTCCATGAAACATTATCTACATAAAAAAGAATATCTGTTTCTACAAATGATTCCAATGGTGCACTAGTTAGACTATCACGAATGAAATCCAATTCTGGATCGTCCCACAAAAATTTGCCGTATTGGGCTTGTTTGACTGAATCAGACTGCAGGTAAATATCCGTCACTTTTTCTGCGTAAGCTGGAAAAACATTTGGGTTCAACTCTAGTTGTTTTCCAGTCATAATGTTTTGTACCCATTCCTTGTACTTTTGTTCTGCATCATTTTCACGTAATCTTTTACGAACATCAGTAATTCTTAAAGATTTTTCTGATTCAGTAATAGCAGGCCTGTCAGTCCAGCCATTTACCTGAAGCAATAGAAAAGTTTTATTATCTGGGACTAATGGACCTATGATAGAACCTTTTGTAACATCAGGATTAAAAATAGCTTTATGTAAATCCACTGATTCCTTATCAAACCAATTTAATTGTCTTTTGGGCGGAGTATGTTGACCCCAAATCATCGTGTATGCTGAATCCAGGGATAATCCTTCCATAACCAGATTCTTAATGGTATTGGCTGAGTTCAGATCGGGCAAATTAATAAATGTAATATCTACTGTCCTGCCTGCTAATTTATAAGCATTCAATACAGTTGCAGAATCCAGTTCGACCTGTTTATAAAATTCATCATAGTAATGCAGTTGCCGCATAGCTTGTTCACTGCGGCCTAGAACGAAAGATTGAAAAAGGGGATTATCTAATAAATCCACTTTGGCTTTTTCGGCTTCCAGGGCTAACAGCTTTTCAGCAATCAGTGAATTCAGTATGATTTTTTTATGAATGTAGTTGGCCTGTCTACAGTACAAAGGCCGAATAGAGTATTCAGCCCGGCGGATAAAATCTTGTTTAGTAATGATCCTATCACCGACTTTTGCTAAAATATCTAAATTATTTTCAGGTACACGACCAGAACAACTGAATAATCCGAAAATAATAATCAAATTTAAAAGGCGATACATACGTAACATAATTTATTTTCTTATGTAAAATTGTCTTTATGCTAACATTCTCTTCAGCTGGTTACTTAATGTAAACCAGTTTTCTGTTTACTATACTATGATTTG
>CEPZ01087757.1_pt1 | contig 27122 bp, 36 predicted proteins | sample 530461 | NCBI WGS metagenome assembly CEPZ01 (sample SAMEA2620106, study PRJEB7988) | marine metagenome | isolation source: saline water (ENVO:00002010), including
TAAAATTTACAAAAATCTTGTTTTTTCATAATTATTAGGTATAATTAGGTATGAGCCTTAAAGATAAAATCGATAAATTACCTATAGGAGTAATAAGGGAGATGAACAAACATCGCCCAAGAAACCCTATGTATGATGCTATCGATTTAGTCATTAAAGATTTAACTCCCTACGTATCCAAAAACTTTGATCTAGATAAAAATATATACAATCTAGGGGCCTCTATGTCTAACTATCTTTTAAGTAAGTGTAATAACTTAGAGGATTATTTCAGAGAAGAAACTTTAGTTTTTAATATTAGAGGGAAAATATTTAAAATACCTGCTAAAGATACACCTAAAGAAACATTTAAGTATTTATTAGAAAAATATTTTGAACCTAATAATGTTGCGATTACAGGTTACAGTATAAACTATTCTTGCATCCTTAATGACTCTTTAGTTTTCTTAAGAGATCTTAATGGGGAAGTAACTCCTGAATTTATTAGAGATTACCTAATTAAGACTTATAAGATTAAAGAGTATGACCTAAAAGAACCTCCTGTATTCAAGAGAAAAGAATATATTCAAGAAATGAGATTGTCAGGAATAAGCTTCCAAAAAGAAATTTCTTATGGGCCTATTAAAATCAAAAACACAAATAAAGACTACAATAAAGAATTCTACTCTAAGGCTATTGATTACCTTTCTAATATTCTGCAATTAGATGGAGATTTAACTAAAGATATCAAAGAGGAAATCTTTAGCAAAGGTCAAGATGGTAAAATACAAGATTTGCTGTGTTTTGTTAATGATGAGAATGGGAATTGTGCATCTCCGAGTAAAGTAAAAGAAGAGTATTTATACAGAACTATTGCTAACTCCATTGGAAGATTTTTCTTTATTGCTAGAGGTGACAAGGAAGGATCTAGGTATATGAGAATAAGAAAGGATCTAGAGCCTTACTATCTTGAATATCTAAAATTTAAGAAAAATGCAGCTTAATAAAATAAATGTGAAACTTTATTCTCTATAGGCATTTTGTTATAGTTAGAAAAGTGAAAGTAAGGAAGCTCATCTATTTTAGTATCTAAGAATTTATCTTCAATCTTCTCTTCAAATCCAGCATTCCATAAAGAAGTTAAAATATTATCAGCAATGTACTCATAGTCAAAGCTAAGCTCTTTATTCTTTTCATCAATCTTGTCCATAACTATGTCTCTTTGTTTTCCGTCAAACATTATTGCTTTTTTAAAAAACTTAAGCTTATTCTTATTAATCTCATTTTTTATTCTTTTAAATTCCTCTAAATTATCATAGGCTTCATAGTCGTCAAGAGCTTTTTTTACAAATTCTAAAATTCCCCTAGCTTTCTTGAAATAAATTGAGCTTTGATCTAGTCCCCCTTCAATAAAAGATCTTATAGCCTCTTCCAGTTTTGAGGTATTGAATGCGTAAAAATAATTTTTATCTTTTTGGTTTAAATAATGATGAATTTGAGAGAAATCTTCATCTATAATAGATACTAGCTCTGGGTCAATTTCTTTTATTTTAGGTTTTATACTTGTAAAATTCATAGGAAATAAATAGATAAAATTTACAAAAATCTTGTTTTTTCATAATTATTAGGTATAATTAAGTATGAGCCTAAAAGATAAAATCGATAAATTACCTATAGGAGTAATCAGGGAGATGAACAAAAATCGCCCAAGAAACCCTATGTATGATGCAATTCATTTAGTTGTAGAAGATCTTATACCATTTGTCTCTAAAAATTTTGATCTAGATAGAAATATTTATACTTTAGGGACCTCTATGATTACATATTTATTAAGTAAATGTAAGAATATAGAGGATTATTTTAGGGAAGAAACTATTATAATTAATATTAAAGATAAAGAAATAAAAATGAAAGCCAAAGATACACCTAAAGATACTTTTAATTTTTTACTAAGAAAATATTTTGAACCAAATAATGTTGCCCTTCATGGAAATAGCTTTAATTATTCTTGCATTCTGAATGACTCTTTGGTTTTCTTAAGGGACTTAAATGGTGAAGTAACTCCTGAATTTATTAGAGATTACCTAATTAAGACTTATAAAATAAAGGATTATGATTTAAGAGAATCGCCTATTCCGAATAAAAAAGAATATATACAGAGTTTAAGGCTGAAAACAATAAGCTTCAGGGATGAAATCCCCTACGGACCAATTAAAATAAAAAATAAATGCAAAGAATACAATAAAGATTTTTACTCTAAGGCTATAGATCATTTCTCTAAAATTCTAAAATTAGATGATAATTTAACAAATGAAATCAAAGAAGAGATTTTTAGTAAGCATCAGGAAGGAAAATTTAGGCATATGATGTGTCTAGTTAAAAATGAGAGTGGTGAATATACTTACCATAACTCTATTGAAGAATCACATTTGCATAGATGTATTGCTAATTCTATTGGAAGATTTTTCTTCATAGCCAAAGGAGATCAGAAAGGATCTAGGTATATCAGAATAAGAAAAGATCTAGAGCCTTACTATCTGGAATACCTTAAGAAGAATAACCTAAAAGCTAGTTAAAAACCTGTAGTTATTTAATTTTCTAATAAAAAATCCTGAATAAAAATACTCATGATATACCTATAACAATGTATATTTTTACTTATTTTTAAGGCTATGTATATACATATGGCTAACTTTTGATTAAAAAGTTTAAAAATGTATAGACATGTAAAATTTATAAAACAAAAAATATAAATAATATTAAACACTTATAAAATGTATGTATAATTTTCTGTTTTTCTAACTAAAACCTCTATCTTTTATACATAAAGAATACGTTTCTACTTACAGCTTAATAATTTTTTATTCTGGCTTGTAAGAAAAAAAAAGGCATAACTTTTAAAGATATAAAAACAAAAAAATAAGATTACCTAATGAGCTTAACAGAAACCGAAGATTTTTCTGTTGATTCTCCACTAAAAGCGATAAACCAGGAAATTACGCAAATTACAGGATTAGTATCCCAATATATAATAAATATAGTAAATGCTTCTTTTTTTTATAGGAAATTATTCTCCTAAAAGAAAACTGTAAAATAAAACTTTTCTGAGTTTTAAGCTATAGCAAAGCCTAACAGGACCTTGATTGTTGTTAAAGTTTAGAGAATCCACTGCAGAATTGATAAACATGGTGTCATTATTTGTAAAAACTCCTGAGGAGTCATGGATGTGACCAAAAGAATGAATTCGTGGTTTTTTATCTTTAACGGACTTCAATAAAGCCTTACTTCCTGAAAAATTCCCTCTTGCACTATCAAGAATAGAATATGGAGGAGTATGGGTGATTAAAAAATCTAGATTGTTAGGAATGTTTTTGTAAATGTTAGAAAGCTCTTCTTCATCGCAAGAGAATGCTCCTTTATCATAAAATCTTAAAGAGTTAGGGCTTCCCCAGAATGTTAATCCTCCAATTTCCAAGAAAGAATTAATTAATAAATAGCAATTGCTAGGGATAGATGATTTAAAATCACTTAAATTATTCAATATATAAGAATCATGATTTCCTAGGGTGAACACAATATAATTAAATCTTTTACTGAGATAATTAAATTTATGTTTTAATTTGACATAATCGATTTCATTATAAGAGTTGCAAAAATCTCCAGAAACTATTAAAAAATCAGCAGATTCATCTTCGATAAGAGAAAAGTCCATGTGTAAATCGGAGGCTATAATTATTCTTTTATTCATCTTAGAAATCCTTTTCTCTCTTTAAAAGTTCATTTATGTCTATTTTTTCTCCGGTTGCATTCAGTTCTGCTATTCTAAGTTCTATCATTGGGGTTTTCTTGGTCAATTTAGATTCATCGATTCGAAGAAAAGAATCATCTAACCTAGAGAATAATTCATTAATATAATCCGATCTTTTTGAAATATAGACCTCTCTGCTAAATTTTGGATACATTAAGCTGATTGGCCTTTCGTTAGCAAAGGAATGGAAGTGGGCCCTATTTAAGACACAGTGTCCTAATTCATGAAAAAGAATAGCTTCCTTCTCTAGGTAGTCAGATTTAGCCCATTCGTCCTTATTTATTAGTATTTCATTTTTCTTAAAGTTGCAATGTGCTAATTGCCCTTCGTTAAATCCAGTTTCTTCTTTTCCTTGAATGCGGATAATTACAGAATCAATTTTTTTAAGATATTTTAAAGGAATTTTATGTTTTCTAGCTAAATTTTTAAAATTATACATCATCCTGCCTAATTCGGAAGTAGGAATATTTTCTTCTTTAGGGATAGTAAGTACCGTAAAGAATAGTATAATTAGTAAGATAGGGAGAATTTCCTCACCTTTTAGTTTTAACATATAGTTATTTTAACACAAAACAATAAAAAAACAAAGATAATTACCACTTTCTTTATTTTAGTTGATTTTATTGCATTCGTGTTTTTTAATTACTCGATTAAAGAAATTACCTTTATAGTCAGTAGAAACGAATTCTTCATAAATATCTTCAGAAACACCATTATATTCGTAAATATTTTCTTCCCCTATAGCAATATAAAGAGTGGAATCCTTATAATTGTACTTATATCCATGAATAAACTTATGTTTAATAGGGGTAAAATCTTTAGGAACTTCAGGAATTAATGTTAAAATATTTTCAAGTTCATTAAATAAATTAACTGGGATTTCAGAATTTGATACACCTTTGGCTTCTTTAAATCTGTACTTTTTTGTTTCTATACAGTATAAGGAACCTCAATAGATTTTTATGTAACAGGCCAGGGCGAAAGATTTATAAAAAAAATTTCAAAAGGGCTATTTAATCATTTTTATCCAGATGATGAATTACTTGATGAATTAGTAAAAAAACATCAAAAATCAATATAAATTAAAATGAAAAAAAAGACAGAGTTTTGTATAATTCCGTCTCTTGTTTTATCTTTAATCTTTTTGTTGATCTTCGATGTGTTTTTTAGTATTAAGAACTCTATCTAAAAGTTTATCTGGCTCAAGATTAAATTCATTATTCCAAGTATAAGGCCCTTCGGTCTTTTTTTCGGAAATAAACCCATAATTCCTAAGAATTTGACTAAATCTTTGTTCTGGGTGTTTTTCAACTAATTCAGCTAGGATTTCGACAAGCTTCTTGTTAGAATCTTGCCTACTATCTTCCCATTCCAACTCAGCGTTATCAAGTCCTCCAGGATTTTCTTTAAGAAATTTTTTACATTTATCGTTTGACATATTAATCCTCCCTATGTATTATACATAATTAAATATTTTTTTAAAGTAGTAAACTTTAGCATGCAGAAAAACATAAAAAAACAGTGATTTCAGACTCTTAAGTAGTATGTGCTAATGATTAAAAGAATTAATATTTAAATTCATTTGGATCCAATTAGCTTGTTAAGCCAGCCTGAAGCTCTATCTTCTCTTTATCTACATTTTTTTATTTATCTTATATAGAAACATCTTTTGTAATATTTAAGTAATAAGTTTAATTTTAAGATTTTATCTTTATTCAATACCATTTTCATCCTCTATGTATTCTAATTCCTCTAGGGTAAATTCATTATACTCATCACCCTGCCATTTTAAATTGCTCTTATAGTCTCCTGGGCCATCAATTCCAATAGACCCATCAACAAGTTCAGACAAAGAAAAGTGTTCCTCATTTACTTTTTTTAGGGCTTCTTCTTTCGATTCCGCATCTACAGATACTTCTGCGATAGCTGAAATTACAATTTTTTTCTCGAAAGTGTATTTAGGCATATTAAATCTCCTCATCTTCGAAAACAATATATTCGATAGGATAATCTATTCCTTCTCTTTTGATAATATCTTCTATCTTTCCACATTTTTCTTGAATATCTTTTTCGTTATTCTCTAAGATCAATTCTGTGCCTAGCCATTCAAAATCTGCATCTGAGGCTATATTATGGTCAAAAGTGTCATAAGAGTACTTGTCCTTAAAAACAGTAGAAAAAGCTTTAGATAAAATAACTTTAAAACCCATAATATCAGATAAATCTTCATTTATGGGATACCTGAATCCTATAAAAACTGAAACTTTTTCTTTCTCGGTTATTTTGTAATCGTAAATATCGAATAAGAAGTCAACTAAGCTAGATAAATTATGGCTATATTTTCCTTCTTTGAACATTTTGTTAAAGTTAGCGGCGGTAAATAATTCTTTAGAGAATATTCCTTTAGCTTTTACTATATTTTTCTTAGGCGAAACAGTGATTAATCGTTCTAGCTTATTATAGATTAGTGCAGAATTTCTTAAAACAACATGCCATTTATATTCATTTTTTAAGAAATCTTCAATTTGATCTTTTCCCGTAGAAATGAAATATTCTTTTTCACTAATTTCTTTTAAGATAAAGGGAGAGTCTTTTAAGGAATTAAGAATAGGGTCTTCTGCAAAGGTTTTTTCTTTAATTAATTTATTTAATTTAGAGATTCCTTCACTGGAACAAAAGAATAACGTGTATCCTCCGTCCGCTTTGTCTTGAGGGACCATTAATTTATATCTTTTAATTTCTTTTAATTTAGAGTGTCTAGTCTTGTGACCTTCTGATCGAGCTAAAGCCTCTTGAGCTTGCGTAAGTTTAATGTCATAACCTAAATCTTTTAATGACTTTTTTAAATTAATTGATTGTTTTTTGAAATCCATAAATCTCTCCTAAATCAAAACTATTCTATTTTCGTTGCTCCGCTACAAAAGTGTTTCAAAATAAGATCGTTTATAGTCATATTTGAAATTTAATTAGTGGTTTTCCTTGTTTGGAGCTGGATGGTCACTATACCTTAATATCATTATAAGGTATAGAAGAATATTTGTCAATTAAAATATTGCTAATGGAAAATTAGAGGTTTTTTTGATGCATGAAGTGATTATTTAGGTCTTATTTTTGAGAGTTAATCGTATTTCAGACATTTTTTGATGTATAAAGTAGTTTCTTCGAGATTATTTAGACCTAGGAAAATAATTATAAATAAAAAACAGAAAAATTATAGGCGAGGATTAGATGTTAACTATTTGGGTAGAAATAATAGAATATTAATTATTTTGTAGATAAAAGTTTATCTAAATATTTGATTATAACATCTACATGACAAGGTTTTGGCTTGCAGAAACAACCTAGAGCCTTATTGTTTAAATTTAAAAATTCTTTAAGAAATAAACGATCTTTAAGTCTATATATTAAATATTTTTCATAACATTTTAAACTACTACCTGATTCTATATGGATCTTTTTGCATACAATACATTTTTTATTTAAAGAAATAGGATTGCCTAACCACCCATACTCCCCAACTTTACAATTTAATGGATTGTTCTTGAGCCCCTTTCCTCTTCCACAATAAACATCAAATTTATCTTTATATATATTTACAGCGATAGTTTTACTCATTGACAACTCCTAATTATACATAATTAAATAGAAAATCAAGAAGTTTATTAGATTTAAAGGAATTTTCTATCTAATGGATTATGCTAATCTTTGACAATTGAATATTTAGTAATTAAAAACCTTCATCTTAGATATAGATCCGTTAGCATAATCTTTTATGCTGGAGAGAAAGATCTCTCCATTATAAATAATTGTAAAATTTATAGTTTTGTAAAGATTTAAATTAAATTAGCATTAGCTCTTAATTTTTCAACAAGATCTTTAGGGTAGCAAACACCTTTTTCGTCTAATTGATGAGAAGTTGTCGCAATATAGGCATGAACTTCGTCTAAAAGAACATCTTCATGATAACCCAAATTCAAAACAAAATCTTTAACTTCTTTTAAATGGCTTTCATAATCTTCTAGAAGAGTTAGGACTCTATTTCGATATTTAGCGTCGGTAAAGTATAAACCATGACAAGTCTCATGTTCAATCACATACTTTTTCCCGCCGTCAAAAGTGCCAATCACATAAAAATCTCCTTCTTTAGGTAGACAGTCAAGAAGACTTTTCTCCCTTTCACTTAGGTTTGAGATCTTCCCATTCCTAAAGTCTTTAAAAATATAAGAGGGAACATTACAACCTGACCAGTCAGAATAATAAGTGAATTCTTCTTTGTTGTAATTTTCTTTATACCATTCCGCGTATTCTTCAACTGAAAAATCTTTTCCCTTGAATTCCGGACTTTCGTAATATTCCTGGAATCGAATAAATGTTTTTAGAAGCTCTTCGCGAGAAGAAAAATCTACTTGATATATATTCTCTTTGATATTTTTTAACTTCATTTTCTGCTCCTTTTATACGGCTTTTTTCTTGGAGAAATCTACTTTAATTACATTACTTGAATCTAAAGAAGAGGTCTCCTCGTTAAGCTTTGTTGATTGTTTTTTCATTCTATATATTTTTTTCTTTATTGAATTTATTTCGGGGCCTTTCACCAAAATAGATTGACCTCCGAATCCAAAACCTCCAGATGCATCTAGATAAACACTTACGTACTTAAAATTTTCATTTCTAGATGAAGACAAAGATATCCAAGGGCCATTATATTCTTCAGACCCTTCTTCTCCCGAAATATAGTCAATAGATCTTCTTTTCATCATTTTAGATATAATTTCTAAAGATGCATAATCTTTTTTTCTAATAAAGCTAGTAACAATATTTTTTAGATAGTTAGACTCTATTACGGATAAATTGAAAGAGTCCTCAAAGTAATAGGAAGAATTTTTAAATGCATTTTTTAATTTTTCCTTAAAAACCTTCTTTTTAATTTTATTGGTTCTGATCATTTTATTCATAAAATCCCCCTGTGTTAATATAATCGGATTTTTTACTTATTTACTTTAGACTTATATTGTTTTTTATCGATATGAGACATTAATAAGGAGTGAATAGTTTTAGCCATCATGTCTTTAGGTAGAGATTGAATTCTATCTACATAGTCCAGAATGTCTTTATCTCTAGATAGAGATATATCTACATTCCCACTTCTTTTTAATCGGATAATTACAAACCCGTGAAAATTTGCTGACACTTGGAAGATTACTCCTCCTTGATGCTCAAAGTCATTATAGGACTCTTCATAGAAGAATAAAGGATTTTGGATGTCCCAGTATTGGGTATAATTTCCGGCTTGGGTTTTAATTAATTCTAGTAATTCTTTACCTTTTACCATGATAATCCTAGTTAATTACAATATAAGAAGTTTCATCTTTTTCGATACCATTTTCGAGCTTCTCATCTAGTGAAGCAATGATTATATTGAAAAGAATATCATCTTCAGATTGAATATCTTTGTTTAGTAGTTCTAGAGTAGCTAATTCTTCATTGATTTTTTGTATTTTTTCATCTAATTGAGACATAATTCCTCCATCTAATATAAGAATAGCAAGAAAAGATTATGGTGTAAATAAGGCAAAATTTATGCCAATAAAAAAAATAATATGTTTTATTCTGGGATTCTATTGTATAGATTAAGACCTTTCTTTCCTACAGAAGATAATTTTGAAATAATTCCTTTTTCTTTAAATAATTTAACACAGTTGACATAGTAGTTATATCTTTCGACTTCAAAATCATACTCTTTCTTTCGGTTAAGGTAAATACCCTCTAGAGCAGCATTATAGCTTACAACATTAATAGCTCTTTTAAGTCTTCCTTTAGGGCCAATAGATTTAATTTGAAAACACAGATTATCTTCTCTTCTATAAGATCCTGATTCTTTATAGATTTCACTACCATCAAAGGAAATAATACCAAACATCTGTTTAGAGCTTTCTTCTTCTAATTTTCCTAAATATACATGTTCCATATCTCCTTATCGGTACTAAAAGAGAAAACTTTAGAAAAAAATAGACCCCATTTCTGGGGCCTAATTGCTCAAATTTTGATGAGCGAAACTCAGCTTCATTCTGGCCAGAGGCGAAACTGTATGTCCTCTTTACTTAAATATATCTTTATTGAAGAAATAATAAAGTATTTTTTAATATAATTTGCAAGAAATTATCATATATGGATATATTGTACATTTATTTAGCATGATAAAAGAAATTATATCAAAAAATTTAGAAGAATATATTGATACACTATTCGTCTATGAGAGAAGTAATTGTATTGAATTATCTATGATTAAAATTAAAAAAGATTGCAGGAATCAGGGATTTGCCAGAGAAATAATGAACAATCTTTGTCATTATGCTGATAATAAAGGTTTACCTATATTATTAAGTCCTGAGCCTCCTGAAGATGAAAGTGAAATATCTAAATCTATATTGATAGATTTTTATGAAAGCTTAGGTTTTGAGCCAAACAAAGGAAAAATAAGAGATTACTCTATGCCTAGTCATTCCTACAAGAGAATTCCATTGTATTAGCTACCATTGTAGTCATAATTCTTAAAGAATTTCCGTGTTTCTAAAATTGATAATTTTGTAATAGATTTTTCTAGCTCTTTATTTAAAGAATCAATCTTTTTCTTAAGATTTTTCACCTTTTCTTCTTCCTCTTTAATAGCTTTATTGTTTTCTATTACCTGTTTATCTTTGAAGGAAGGGCCTATGTTCGTAATAAGATATCTGTCTATATTAAAACCCTGACCGTTTGAAAGGTAGATTCTTATCCCTATTCTTTGACTTAAATATCTTAGAAGGGAATTAAGTTTTTCGAAATTTTTCTTGTTTTTTAAGTTAAAAATCATTTTTTTAAGTTTTTTCTCTTGATTCTTGCTTAGTTTAATTTCTTCTAAGAGTTTTTTTACATTTTCTTGAGATTCATTAATCTTTCTTTCTGATAATTTAAAACCTAATTTTTTGTAAGGATAATTTTTTAAATACAGTGTTAGAAACCTTTGATCTGTTGCAAAGTCTATCGAAGTAATAATATTTCCATTTAGGTAAAGACAGTCTTTGGATCTTTCTAGAAAAACAGATTTATCATTTACGGAGAGTTTATTTTCTCCTATAAAATTAATTATATAATCAAAAAGGTCTACACTTAATAAATTCATAGTCTTAATCCTTTTTTGATAACGATTTTAGAAAAGCCTCTCTATCTTTCAGTAATTTTTCAGGGCAGTCCTTTACTAAAAAGCTCTCTTTTGAAAAGTTTAACTTTAATTGAGACTTAGACCCATCATCAGATAAAAATAAAGACTCACGGCCATGATTATCTATAACGATATATGATTTATTAATCTCTAATTTCTTTTTATAATTAGAGATTTTCTCGTCTAAATCAGTTAACCTATCTTTATATTGTTGATGAATATCTAAGTCTTTCCAGTGGTTAGGTAAACTATTAATCTTATTTGATATTTCTTCTTTTTCTGACTTTGATTTTATGTACTCTGCTAAATTGAAATCATTAATAATAGAGATGCAAGTTCCTTCATTCAATCCAATGGGGGTTTTGCTATCGATAAGTGATTTAGTAAAATTATTATTTGGATCAAATAAAATAATGGAGAGAGAGAAGAGGCCAGCCAAAGTATAATAGGCGTAAATAAAACTATACTTTTCATCTGGAAAAACATAAAATATAAGTGCTGCTAATGCAAATAAGCATATAGGAGCTAAAAAATGAATAAAAACAATCAACGTGTTCAACTGGGTTCCTAGTTCGGTATTAAAAAATAAAATTATACTATCCATGATTAAAACTCCTAAAAAAAACCAGACCTAGCCAAAACAGTCAGGTTGTTCTTGCTTTTTGGTTCTTTATTCCCCTTTATAGAATTTCCGGCTATTGAGGAGATACCTAAAGCTACTCTGCGGCTACAGAATCTACAATTTTATTATAAACCAAATTAAATGGGAAGTCAAATATAGAGTGTTTTTTTTATTTTGTATGAATTTGAAACAAGCAATAGGTTAGGATAATTTTTAGTAATTATCAAAAAGAGAAGAATGCTTTAAATTATTAAAATTATAAGTTAAAAAGCTAAAGTAAAGAGGAAGAATACCGATATATAATATAGGAGGATACTACTATGAAAATTTATTTAGTAGGTGGAGCGGTAAGAGATCTACTTCTAAAAAAACCAGAAAAAGATAAAGACTATGTAGTAGTAGGGTCTACTCCTGATGAGATGCTATCTTTAGGTTATGATCAAGTTGGAGAATCCTTCCCAGTATTTCTTCACCCAGAAACAAAAGATGAGTACGCTCTAGCTAGAAAAGAAAGGAAAACATCTAAAGGGTACGCAGGTTTCTCCTTTGATTTTGATAAAAATGTAACTTTAGAGGAAGATTTATTGAGAAGAGACTTAACGATTAACGCTATAGCAATGGATCTTGAGACAAAAGAAATAATTGATCCTTATGGTGGAGCCAAAGATTTAGAAGATAAAATAATTAGACCTGTATCTGAAGCTTTTATGGAAGATCCTGTTAGAGTTCTTAGAGCGGCTCGTTTTGCAGCTAAGTATGATTTTTCTTTCAGTAAAGAAATCTTTCCTGTGGTTAAAGAAATGAAAGAATCAGGAGAATTATCTTCTTTGACAGGAGAAAGAGTTCTAATTGAATTAGAAAAGGCTTTTGAATTAGAAAAACCTAGTGTTTTCTTTGATAAGCTGAAAGAGCTTGATGTGTTAGACGTTGTATTCCCTCACATTCATAGATTAATCGGTGTAGAGCAAAATCCTTTATATCATCCAGAAGGAGATTGTTATATTCATACAATGCTTGTTCTAGATAAAGCTAGAGAAAAAACTACTGATTTTAAAGTTTTATATACAGCTTTAGTTCATGATTTAGGGAAAGGGGTTACTCCTAAAGAGATTCTACCTAAACATATCGGGCATGAAGAAGGGGGATTGCCTCTAGTTAAAGAAATGAGTGACTTTTTAAGAGTAGACAGGAGAACTAAAGAATTTGCAATGGCTTTTTGTAAAGAACATTTAAATATCCATAGATCTATGGAGATTAGACCTACTAAAGTCGTTAGGTTATTAAGAAGACTTAGAGCGACAAAGGTTGAGGAAGAGTCTAGATTAAGAGGTTTCTTGCTCTGTTCTTTAAGTGATTCATTAGGAAAAAATAGAAAGGAATATATTCAAGCGGATTATTTAATGGAGTGCTTTAAGGCGATTCAAAAAGTAAAACCTAAAGATTTAATTAAAGAAGGTTTTAGTAAAGATAAAATTAAACAAGTCATAGAAGAAGCTATGTCTAAAGAAGTGAATAAAGTTAAGGAGAAATATAAATGAAAGAATTATTAAAGAAATCAAAAAGTAAGAGAGTATTAAAAAAGCCAATTTGTCCTAATTGCAAGGAAAAATATAATTTATATGTAGCTAATGAACGGGATATTGATGGAGAGTTTTATAAATATGGTATGTTTCATGGAAATAAGATGTGCCCATTTGGATTAATCACATATCAAAAAACTGTAGATAAATGTGTAGATTCTATAAATAATCATATGAAAAAGGAATTTAGATTGCAAGCTTATGGAAATAAGCTTGGTAAAGTTAAGAAAAGGATTTATTAATGGGATCATTTTTATATAAATGTTCTATTACACATCAAACTATTAGAGAAGGGGAAAAAGTAATTGTTGTTCCAATTATTCAGAATTTAGAATATAAAGAATCAAACTTAAAGATTGGAAGAAAATGGTTCAAGACAAAACCTCTAAATGTAAAAAATATTTATCCTACGGATTTTTGGGATCATATAGGAATTTATCTGGAAGGAGAAATGAGCTATATGGGGCTAGTTTTTCAATTAAATATCTATGGAGGGCAGGATCATGAAAACGAATTGGGAGAAGAATATTTAAAATTAATCAAATATGTCAATAAAAAATAATATATTTTACAGCTTATTAACTATTTAAAGTTAAAAGAGGTAGGATATGTTAAAGAAAACAATTAAAAGAATTCTATCTGTAACAGTAGCTTTTATAATTTTTGGATTTATTGATAATTTCCTAATGGTTATATTCGGTGAAGGGTTTGATTCTTTTTTTGTGTCTTTAGGCGTAAAGAATACGATGCTTGCCGCAGGACTAGGAAATACTTTTTCGGACGCTATAGGGATATTATCAGGAAGATGGGTGGAAAAACTTATTCATATGAAATTACCTCCAGTAGAAGATGGAGAATTGTCTAAGAATAAGATAATAATAGCGGAAACCTTTGGAATTATAATTGGTTGTATAATCGGGTTATTCCCTCTAATATTTATTTAATCTTCAATTATTTATATTAACTATCAGGTATGTAAATTGTATCTGTCTAACGATTATTTAGATGATTTTGTTGACTAAGAAATATCGTATTAATAAATGAATTAAAGAGTGGCTATATTCAAAAATCAAGAAAAAAGAAGGAGACTACCTCCTTCTTAATTTATTTAGAATGTACCGTTACTTTTGTTTATTGATCTTTTCTATTTCTTTCTGTAGAACTTCAATATGTTTAGGGTCTTGAGGTTTCCCTGTTTGATTTAATTGAAGGAAATACTCTATCTTGTCTTTTAGGGGGATTCCTTCAGATTTACCTAAAGTTATACTGAAATCCATAAAATGACTTTTATCTCTATTCGATAATTCTGAAAAAGATAGTCCTTTATACTTAAATCGGTCCTCATAAAATTCTATTAAAGTAGATAATCTTTGTTTTCCGTCTAAAATTTCATAACCAGGGGACTTCTCTTTGAAGGGTAGCTCTATAAGAACAAATTTTCCAATTTCAATAGAATTAAATATGGAGTCAAGTAAAGACTCTTTATCTTCATCAGTCCAAACTAAATCTCGCTGGTAAGAAGGAGACATATCTATACCAAAGCTGTAATAATTAAAAATTAAGGATTCAAGTATTGTATTATGAAAGGAAATCTGCTGATAAACAGACTCCTTTCTTAGTACTTTTTCACTTACTTTACATTTTTTATCTTGAAGATGAGTCCAGTGATAATAGTTTTTTTCTTTATCATCCCCTCCCAGATAAATACGTCCTGAATCTAAGACTTCTAAGATTTTAATTTTACTTTTAAAACCTGTTCTTTGATCTACAATATCCCCGACAGAAAAAGTATATTTAGGTTCTGTTTTGGGGTAAAAGCTAATAGACTCAAATCTTTGCCTTAAAACAGAAGCTTTTCTCTCTTCTTCCGCTAGACGAAGTTTTTCTTCTTTATTTTTAGCTCTTTTCTCTGCTCTAGCCTTTTTTTCTTCTTCTGTAAGTTTACGTCTAGCCATAATCTTCCTCCGTCCAATTCCAGGAAACTTCATATTGATCAATATCCAATGTTAAATTACCTTGAAGAGAATGTAAATAATCTTCAATATCGACTATTCCTTGCGGGATATTAATGTTTTCAGTATTCAGATCATAAAAAACTTCATAATAATCAGGGTCTTCTATATCTTTATCTAAAATTATATCTTCTAATTTGATATTTAGCTCCAGATGCTTACTTAAAGATTCTCTAAATTTAGAGCAGTAGGTTAAAGAGTGCTCTGTTCCTAGCTCTATAGGAATAGCAAAGCTAAATCTAACAGGTGTATCAAGTATTGGAGCTTCTTTTTTTTCTTTTAAGAATTCATCTATGGCTAATTGATATGAAGTGTATATAATTTGAGCTTCTTTTGTGTTTAAATGAATTATAAATTCAATATATCCTAGGTCATAAGATGTAGTATTACCTGGAATTCCAGAAGCTACTATCTCAAAAGAATAATTTTTAATATATTGCTCTTCATAGTACTCAACATCTTCATCTCTTAATGGAATAAAGTAGTATTCATCGTATTTTCCATCTTCATCGTTAATGTTTTCAATTAATTTCACAAACTTATTTTCTATAGGTACTGAAATACTAAAGGCTTTATTTTTAACTAAATTTATAGCCTCTGTTAATTTATCTTCCACTTCTGATAGGTTTAATTTAATTAACTTAAAAAATTCCTCATGATAGTATTCATTTGTAGTATTGGGTGAAACTTTAATTAAAAAGTCTTGATCATCAAAGAGTTTTTTCTTTTCATTTTTTAATAAATGACCATTCTTTAAACCTAAAGCTGCTGCCACAACTTCTCGACAGTGGGTATGCTTTACATCATAACCTAACTCTTTTAATCTGTTTTTTACGTTTTTCGTTGCTTTTTTGATATCCATTATCAACCTCTTAATCTTCGTCTTTTTTTCTGGTAAAGCTCTTTCCCTTTTAAAGACTAATTAAGTGTTAACAATTATTAAGCCTTTTGGTCTTATTTTTGCGTTAGTATTTCTACTTGAGCTTTCGCGGGCAATAAGTAGCCTTAAATTAAATATATCATATTTTTTATTAAAAATCAAGTTTTTAAAAATCTCTATTTTTACGATCTTATATGAATGATCTATTATAGGATTTCAGGCCTAGAAAATAGATATTTTATACGAAAAACAGCTAAATAGTCTTATTTTAAATTAAAGCCCGGTCAGTTATATAAATAATTTTAATATATATTTAATATTATAGGCTATTTAAATAAACAATCATTAAAAAATGATTAAAGTATTGGATTATTAATTCCGACAAGCCATGTGTAGGAGGTTAGATTATGTTCAGTTATGATATTAAAAAAATTGATGGAAAATATTATATAAGAAAAGAAGTGAAGTACCTTCCAATTTTTTGGAAATATGTAAAGCCAATATCTTTTGCAAGAAGATTTAGCTATTCTTTAAATACACTCGAAGCAGCAAAAGAGGAAGTCATCAGACATAAAATAGCAGATAGAAGCCCTAAAGAAGCAGCATGGAGAGATTTTTCTTTTTCTAGCTGGTTAAAGAGGATTTAATTTGAATTTATTAGATTTAAACTGTTTTGCAAAAGATTTCTCTTTGTCAATAAAAGCTATTGATAAAGAGCATTTCTTTTATGCTTTAAATCAAATAGACCCCTATACAGATTCTTTAATGAAGTTTGAATTATTTAAGTCCTTTTTTGAAGGGTTAAGGGTTAAGGGAATAGAGCCTTTTAAGTACAAAAACGAGATATCACAAAAAATCATAGAAAATGTAAAGAATTCTGAAAGTTTTGATTCTTTTAATAAAATGGATATCTCTAAATACAAAAACAATACAAATAAAATTATAGAAAATTATGGATTAATAAGAGAGAAAAAATTTCAAGATAAAAACGATGGGGAAGAATTTGTTTCCTTTGATTTAGTTACGGCAAATGTTCAGTCTTTAAATTTTATAGATAAAAGTATATTAAAGGCTGAAAACTTTAAAGAGTTAGTAAAAAAATACACGAATGAAGAATATCTTTGGGCAAATAAAAAATTTAGGCAAATAATATTTGGAGAGCTTAATCCAAAAAGACAGCAGATGATTCAAAGACATATAATGAGTATATTCATTAACCATATAATGGAAAATGCTTATTTAGATAATGAATCAGAGGTTGAGATTACTAGCGATGAGATTATTGTAAAGAAGAAAAACTTAAGGTTATCACCATCAGAAATAATAGATAAATCACCTGAAGAAATAATAGATATTAATTTTAGAGTGGAAGAATTTAAAATAGAAAAAATACATAAAGCAACTCCTTATTATTTATGTATTTTTAAGGACAAGAAAAAGATATCTAATACACCAGCAAAACATATGCTAGAGGTGGTTAAGTATTTAGAAAGCAAAGATGATTACCCCGAAAACATCGTCGAGAAAGACAAGTATTTTCTTGATAATGGGAGGTCTTCTATGTTTTTAGATAATCTATTTGAGAGTAAAGACTCTAATTAAAATATTCTTAATTTTGAAAATCCTCAAAGATTAAAATACATTTAATACCTAGTGAAAGGGTTATCTATATTATCTTTGGCTATAATATTGAATGCAGGCATCTCTATAGCTAAAACTATTGGAAATTAATTGGTTTTCTTTTAAGAAAATAATGACTAAATCAAACAGTTCCCTTGGAGGAGATGAGTTTTTGAATCCTTTCATCTGCGTAACTTCTCCGCTTGAGATACTAATAAGATATTCTGTTTTATTGGATATAATTACTTCTAAAGATATTACATTCTTATAGTAATCTAAAGTCTCATCGCTTCCTGCACAATTATGAAGTAAAGCTCCAATACGAGAAAGGTCATTGTAATTTTTTATTAATTTTATTGATATGTTTCCAATATTATATAAATCATTGAATTCTATCAATTTATCTTTTCTATGACTAAAGTAAGATGATGGAAGTTTTAAATCTTTATTGTTTTCGGCACTGTATCTAGATGAAAGAAACCGGTAGTCATTTAAAGGCTCTCTGTACTTTGAAAAGTCTACCCCTGACTTCTTTATATTGCTAATCGATTTCCTGTAATCCTTTAATAGTCTACCGTAAATTCTCCATTTCAGAAAAGTTTTTACAGGATTCCGACCTTTAAGGTGATTAAAAACGTATAAAAAATCTTCAAAATCATAATTAGAATAACTAAATAACATTGAAGGATCTTTAAAGCAGGCATAATCTTGATATACTTTAATTAGTAATTTCTTATATAATTCAAAAGATTTTAATTCGATATTATTAAAAATTCTTTGAAGAAAAAACATATTTAAAATTAATTTAATGTTTAATTGTTTTTCACCTTTTCTATTTAATATCTTATTTTTATTAAAATACATTCTTATTTTCTTATTTAATCTTGAGTTCGTTTCTTTGAATAATATCATATCATCAATATTTTCTAGACCACTCATATTAGATAAAATCCCTTGAAATTTCTCAAAGCTGGAAATTTTGAATGTTTTAAAAGAATTTATATTGTGTCCCTTAGGGGTCCTTACGGAATATCTATCATCTAATAAATCTCTAAAGTATTTATTTAATTTTTTATAAGAAATGATTTCATTATGAGATTGATCTAGTCTATATTCGGCAGAATAAGAAAGTCTCCCTTTCTCATAACATTTATGCCTTTTAAGGATGTTTTCAAATGAGTAGTTAAAGTATATATAGAAAATTAAAGAGGTGAATAAAAAATTTTCATCTTTAGCCTTCTTTTTCCCAAAGTGATTGCCCGAAGAAGTATTATAATCGGGTCTAGAAGTGAAAGTTTTATATAAAGAGATATCTCTGGAGATGAAATCTAATTGTGATTGATAGAAGAAGCCCCATGTTCGATATTTATGAATAAGCACATGGCCAAAATACAAAGTGTCATATTTAGTTTTTTTCACTTCATGAGAAATGAAGAAAGAAACTTTTTTAAATGGATCTCTTGATTCTAGTATAAAACTTTTCATAACACTATATCGGGAATTAATTATAAAAACTTTAGATTTATATAAAAAATAATGAGAATAAACTTTTTATTTAATAGTGATAATTCTGTTTTAATATCTCCTTTTAAGGGGCCCCTTTTATAGAGGGGTTATTTTTTTTTTAATAAAATTCTAAAGTTTGAGTTAAAATATCCGATAAGTATACCATGGAAAGAAGTAGTGGTAAAGAAAAAAAATTAATATTTGATGAAGAAAATCATAAATATTATGTTGGAAATGAGGAGTACATAAGTGTAACTACCTTGATACATAGTTATTTCAATAAATTTGATATGCAAGAAGTCTCAAAAAGATACGCAGAAAAGAATGGGTTAGATCAAGATGAAGTAATCGAAATGTGGAAAAAAAATGGAGAAAGAGCTTCTGAGTTTGGAAATAAAATTCATTTCTGGGGAGAAGAGTTATTAAAAGGTAAAGAGGTGAGAATACCTGAAGAAGATCCAATTGATGATTATGATCGTAAAGCTCCAAAATATCTAAAAATAATGAAAAAATATATAGAACAGAGATTTAAGGAGAAATATGAATTAATAGATGTTGAGAAAAGAGTTTTCTCAGAGGAATATAAAGTGGCTGGAACTATAGATATCCTCGCTAAAGACAAAAAAACTGGAGAGATAGTCATAATGGATTGGAAGACTAATAAGTCTCTAAAATTTGAAAATAGATTTCAAAGAGGAAAAGGTCCTCTATATAAAATGGATGACTGCAACTATAACCATTACAGACTACAATTGAATATTTACAAAGAAATTCTTAAGAATTATTATCAAGGTGAAAATTTTCAAATGAAAATAGTTCACATAATGGAAGACAGCATCAAAACATATAATGTTAAAGAGTTGCCTGAAGCAAAAGAGATTTTAAAGAGAGGAAAAAATGGCTAAATTGTTAGCAAATATAAATGTATGTGAGGACATTGATAACAGAGGATTCATCGTATTCAAAGTTCAAAACCCTTTGAATAAGGTAAGTATTTCATGTAAAAGCTTAAGGGATGTGAAAGACTTTTGTGAGAAGAATAAATTAATTTTTGATCCAGATTTTCTAGAGAAATTAAGCGTTTTGGAGTTCGAAAACTACAAATGGCGGATTCCAAGACTATACATAGAAGGAAAGTGTCAAAATAGAACAAAAGAATTCATTGAAAATTTACAAAAAACAATAGGTTGGAATTTGTAAAATACTTATTGATTTATTCAGAAAAAGAAATATAATTATGAAAACCCTTAAAATATGACAAGGAGAATTGAATGAAAAGCACAAGGGATTTAGTTAAAGCATTAAAGAGCAGCTCTAGAACTTCGGATGTCGAGGACTTTAAAGCTCCAGACAAGCCATATGTCGATGTTATGGTGAAAGTAAATAAGAGTTATTACAATCTTAAGGTTGTCCCTCATGACACTCAAGAAAAAGACCTAAAAACTCTGGTTGGAAAGGTTAGCTTACTAACAAGGGAAATGGATGTTGAAAAAATCATTGATTTAATGATTAATTCAAAAGAAGAAGTTTGCGTTCCTGTAATGAAAGAAAGCATAAGGGAATTTAATCAAGAAATGAATTAAGGAATGTGCTAAAATATATAGAAATAAAAGAGGGTTAAATCCCTCTTTTTTTTTATAGATACGGAAAGATAAAATAAAAGAAGGTATTATTTAATGAATTTGATTTTTATAATAATTATATTTTAAGGTCGACAAAGTAAATTGCTACTTTTAAAATATTCCATTTTTTATCAGGTTTAACTCAGAGAGTTGAGACTTTTCAAATAAGTAAGACCATAATGAATATTTTTTTTCATAATTAAAAATGTCTTGGATAATCTCTCTTTTGTAAAAATGGGGATGACCTTCAAGATTATCAATTAAAGCTAGAGTAGAACTTGTGACAAGGTATATTTCTCCGTGAACAATCCCTTTCCCTCTTACTAGGAAAGGAAAAGACTCATGGTTATCAAAAACTAGATCAAATCCTTTAACTGAGAATTCATTTAAGAATATAGAGTCCTTAAGCAAATAATGGTTTGATTTACCTTTTTTAAGAGTTCCGTAAACAAAAATAGCTGTTAAGTCATTAGACATGATTTTAAAGGCCTAAAATTTCGTTTAATTTAGAGGAAGGTATATCAGATTTTAAAGATTCAAAGAGGAATTCATCAAAAGACATATTTTTAAAATTAGAGATGAACTCTTCTTCTGTGTATTTACTAAATCTTTTAATAGATAATACATTCTCTTCTCTATTGTATTTGTGGCTGTTTTTATTTAAACTCAAAGCTTCACTTAATTCAGAATTGCTTAAATCAAAAGCTTTTTTTAATTCAACAATTTCTTCTAATTTGTGTTTTTTATTCTTAACCTCTTCGAGAATTATTTCTCTTGATGACAATCCATTATCAACAAATTCAATATTCTTATTCTCAAAATCTACACTAATAATCGACATATATGCTCCTTATTCCTTAAAACCTTTAAAATTGCCAGTTAATTTTGCCCAATGTAAATAAATTATTACCATAGCGAATGTATCTAGTTCACAATACCTCAGCAAAGCTTCTTTTATGTCATTTTTTTCTTGATCTGTAATTTGAGAAAATTGACAAGCTCCATAGGCTACCATTGCTGCACCGCCGTCTTTCAAAACATCTCCTTCAAACATTCGATCTAGGTCGTCTTTTTCCATATTGAAAATTTTAGGTAATTGCAGGTAAGGGTCAATTAATTTCCCATTTTCTTCTTTAAACCAAGTAAATTCCTCGAAGTTTAGAGACTTATACTTTTTGTTTTTACCATAAACCCCAGTATTGAACTCTTCTTTAAAGTCATCAAAGATTTCCATTACGGCAGGTAAAACGTATTTAATAGAGTTTGAACCTTTAGTTGAAGGAATGTATTGATAATTTTTATACATAGCCCACATATCTACCATTGCTCTACTTGATTCGCTATAGCAAAGTTCATCAACAAAAGAAATTAACTCTTCTTTATCGCTTTCCGATGAAACTTGAAGCTCTAATTTAATTTTGTTTAGAACTGTTTTTTCATGAGGGGACCATTTGAATATAGTTCCTTTACTTCCTAAGCTAGATTTTAAATTTCTTAAAAAATCGAAATTAGGATGGCCTTTTTCTAAATTGATATATTGGCTTTTATGCTCTATTTCCCATTTTTCATTTATAACATGATGGGAGTATTGAAAAGCAATGATCTGATAAGGAGATTGCCCTTTGTTTTGAGGGATTGCCATCATCGAAGTCTCAAAATCTATAAAATGCAATGGAAATTCATGCTTATTCATCTCTTTTTTTAAAGAATCAAGTAAGACGACAAATTCTTTATCATTATTCTTCTCTTTTTCTATTTGTAAATTTTGTCTATCAAGAGGTTTAAATTTCTCTACAGAAAGAGAAGTCTCTTTGCTTTCGTAATCTTTAAGATGGAAAAACCCATCAACCAATAAACTTTTCGCAGAGTTTCTATTATTCCAAAGATCAAAAACATTAGGGTATGCAGCAACCTCAGACTCTTCCATTCCGGTTTCTTCGCTCATACAAAGATTAAATCCATTTCGTTTGTCTTTAGAGTCACATCTAGCAGGGCAATCTTTACATGAATTAGTTATCTGCTTTATAGGCTTCTCGTTTAACTCAACAAGGATTGATAATTCTTCAACTAAAGAATCAAAATTTAATAAATCGTCTATCTTATTCTTAAAAATAGCCTCTGTCACCCAAGTGCAAGGAATATTGGTAAGTAAGTTGTCTCCAAGGTCCTCTTTAGATAGATCTTTAGGAGAAATTACTTTAAAAAAGTCTTTATCTTTTTTTATCATAAAAAACTCATTTAGGTTATCAACACTAGCCTTAGAGTTCTTATTTGGTACGCAAAATTCAAAACTAAAATTGTATTCTGGCTTTGCTTTTTGAACAACCCAAGCTTGATAAGTAATATCAAGAATGTATTTTTCGTACTCTTTCTTAAATAAAAATTCTGGATGGTTCTTAAACGCTTTAGGCCTATTCAAAATACCTCCGTAAGGGTTACTACGGCCTAAAGATTTATATTCTAACCATTTATCAGTGTCAAAAATAACATCTTCAAAATGTTCAGGGTCTAAAGATTTAGATTTCACTTCTATAAGTTTTAAATCATCGCCATCTTTTTGAATTATGTCTGCACGAACTAAACAATTTTTATACAAGAATGCTGCCTCAAATATAACAACCTTATCTTTTTTTAACAACTCTTCTGTTTCTTTTATTGCAGCATTAGTATCTAATGTAGAAATGGAATAAGAAGGGACTCCTTCAAGGTTATTGAAAAATTTAGCCAATTCTCCTACTTGATAACCTCCCTTTGCAAGGGCTTCGAGAAAAGGATCGTTAATTTTAGAATTAGCAAATTCATTAGGGTTTAAAGCATAATATAGCTGTCTTTTACAATTATAACCTTGAATAAATTTAGATTTTGTTAAGTAGTTCATTATACATCTCCTATTATATTATCGGAACAAATAAGAATAACTTTAGCTTAAAGTAAAAAAAATGATTCATAATAAACATGAAAAAAAGCTAAAGATTACAAAAATACTGCCGAATAGATAATTGGAGGTATTTAATGAGGATAATTTTATTAATTATGGCTATTCTAAGCTCAAAAACACTAGAAGCGGATATATTGTCTGTTTGTGACTTAAAAACAGGTCAAGTAAACTTCTCGACAAAGCATAAATATCCTAAATTATTCATTATTGAGGAGGGTAAGAAGTGTAAAGAGGCCCTAATTCAAAAAATAAAGACTTCTAACGACAAAAAAAATAAAAATTACTCTTTTAAGATATAAGGTCTATTTATTTTTAGCGAAATGGAGAAGTGGTTATCTCGTCAGTTTCATAAGCTGAAGATCGGGGGTTCGAATCCCTCTTTCGCAACCAATATTTTATATTTTATAATATGCACGAGTAAAAAGAGTAAAAAATTATAAGTATTTGAAAAGAGGGGTAAAATTAAGAAAGAGACCTGAGAAAAATATTTAAAAAACCAAAAGCAAAAAAATAGAAAAATATGTAAAATAAGAGGAAAAGGCCGGGTCGAGAGCGAGATCTGTAAAATAACGGAGGAGCGAGGGCGGGTCGCAGGCAGAGCCAAAGCGATTCCCGTAACGAAGCTCCGGAGTGTGATTTTACAGGAATTTGTAGGATTTTTCGGAGCGCAGGCCCTTCAATCTACCGGAATATGTATTTACCGGCCTTTCTTAGAAAAAACAAAAAAATGAGAGAATAAAGCCCTTTGACAACTAAAGGATGATTTGTTTATATTTGACCGAATTTTAAGCAAATAGATCAGGGGGCAATATCTTAAGCCAAGACGAGAAACTAGAAATATTAAAGGCTAACGAATTTGAATGTAGTACATGCGATAACACTTCAGCTAATGACTACCTAATTTCCAAAGAAGACTATTCAACGATTTGCTTATCTTGCATAGATAAAGATCCTTACCACAGCCTCTCTTCCATCAGTGACCAAATTGAATTCCTTGAAGCAAGAAGAGAGCAGCTTAATCAAATGATTCATTGGAAAAAACAATTACTGGAAGCAGAACTAGAAGCCGATCCCATAGCTCTAGCAGTAAGTCGTTGGGAGAAAATTGCTCCAGGGTTTAGTGTAGCAGAAGAAGGAAAAGAAAAGCTCAGAAAACTAATCAGACAATTTGATATATGTGATCTCCTGACTGCAATGGAAGATTGCAAAAAATATTTGAAATTCGATAAAGATGGTGACGTTACCGAAGACTCTTGGGGCAAGGCTTTTAATAAATTAGGCCCAATTTTAAAAGCCAATGAAATTGGAAAAGAAAACCCTGCCATGAAAGAGATTCTTTATTATAGAGGAATACTTAGAAACACAGTCGGTGGAGAGCGGGTCGAATCAGATTCTGTTAGAATTATGCATGATGCTTGGAAAGAAGGAATATCCCTTCCGGATTTAAGAGAGATCTGTGAAAAAGTAGATTCTTGGCGAGACTTCGAGATGCACATTACAGGGGCTTTGGTAGATATGGATATGAGGAATGAATATGAGTGATATCGTTAAGTTTATTAGAGAAAAAGATTATATTTTTGAAAAAGAATTAGGGGAAGGTGCCTGCGGTAAAACAGTACTTCTGAGAGATGATGTAATCAACGAGAAGTTTGTCTGCAAAAAATATTCTCCTTATTATGTAGAAACAGAAGAACCAATGGAGCTATTCCGACGATTTACAGATGAAATTAAAATTCTACATCAGGTAAATCATATAAATGTAGTTCGAGTATTTAACTATTATCTCTATGGCAATTTAAATTCTGGATATATTCTAATGGAATTTATAGACGGAGAATCAATAGATGAATACCTGGAGAAAAACCCTGGCGAAATAAATAATATTTTCGAGCAGGTTATTAAAGGCTTTAATTACTTATCTAGTAAAAATATACTCCATAGAGATATTCGTTCAATGAATATTTTAGTCACAAAAAATGGTGTAGTTAAAATCATTGATTTTGGTTTTAGTAAAAAGGTTCTTGATGTAGGGGATAACGACAAAAGTATTACTTTGAATTGGTGGTGTGAAACTCCAAAAGAGTTTTTAAAAGGGGAGTATACTGGAAAAACAGAGATCTATTTTGTTGGTAAATTGTTTGAAAGTATCCTTATGAAGAAAGGTAATTACAATTTCAAGTATGCAAGCTTATTAAGAGAGATGATAGAGAAGGACCAGGAAAGTAGAATTGGCAGCTTCTCAAAAATTTTAGTAAAAATAAATGAGGAAGAAGATGATCTAGAGGCTGAAGATGATTTTGATGAAGATGAGATAGAGGTTTTTAGAGAGTTTTCAAGTGGGTTGTTGAATGCTGTAAGTAAGATTAGTAGTAAGGCAAAAATACTAGCGAATCCAGAAGAATTACTAATTTCACTTAAGACCCTTTACAAAAAAAATCAATTGAATGAGTATATATTGGATATGCCATCAGTAATTAGAGCTTTTATTGATGGAGAATATTATTATCAAAGAAATTGGCAAATGGAAGTTTATGTACTAAAGAACTTTTTATCTTTATACAAATCTAGTAATGCTAGAAAGAAGGAAATCATTTTAGAAAATTTACGCTCTAATATTGATACTTTAAATAAGTATACAAAACCAGAAAATGATGATGTTCTTTTTTAAAAAAAATTAGGCAAATAGGCTGGAAGAAATCTCTTCTATTAATTTCAAAGGATAATAATTTTTTTCCATGTCTCTAAAGGCCTTTAAGGTTAGATCTTCAGTTAAAATAGCAGGGGATTCCGGAGTTCTGTTTTTTTCTGTACTTGTTTGATCATCTGAAGTTGTTTTTACCGATTTTTTACCATGTTCCGGTAAAACAGAAAAAGTAGGATTGATTTGAACCCAAGGTATTCTGAATTTTAGGGAGTGATACCATATAAGTGTTCTTAGGTTATTTAAGTTTTGATCAGTGTCATTTTTAAAAAATGATACCTTTGGGTTAAACGTTTCTTTAATTTTCCAGAAGTGGAGATCTTGAATGTTTTCAAATTTAAACAGCATATTGCCTTTAATTGGCATTATAGATTTGATACCGTTTTCAGTTTTCAAAGCGTTAGAAATAGTTAATAATCCTCCATTCTCATTTGAATAGTCTATATAGATTCCAGAAAATCTTATGTTTGAATCCAGCCTGATATCGACGATTAGCTGTTCTTTTTTATTATCAAAGATGAGACTATTTCCGATATCAGATAAAATTATTTTTTTAACTATTTTTACAAGAGTTTGAATATGCTCTTCGCCTTTTATGGAGTTCTGATAATTACTAAAAAGAAACTTAAGTACCCCCCAGAAGAAAAGTGGTG
>CEPZ01011850.1_pt1 | contig 27071 bp, 61 predicted proteins | sample 530461 | NCBI WGS metagenome assembly CEPZ01 (sample SAMEA2620106, study PRJEB7988) | marine metagenome | isolation source: saline water (ENVO:00002010), including
GACTGGAGCCGCGAGAAGTGGACCGATGTCCGACGTAGCCTCGTCAACGACCAAGGAGGAGGCACACTGCGCCCCTGTGCGTATGTCCAGCACGACTTCGACCCCCGCAAGCAGCAGGCTGCGTACGATTACACGATGAACTCGTTTCTCGTCGCATTCGTGAAGAGCATCATCTGTGCTCTTCGTCATGCTGGTTACGAGGGGGACGACGCACTTGCCGGTGTACGTCATGCTCTGGGCGAGATTGCTCTGGAAATAGACCTACCCGAGTAGCTTTGGGGCGGAACTCCCGCCCCTTCATTTTTATTCTTACAAGGAGGTATGACACATGGAATCCAATGAATTTAAAATCGGGAAACAAGCGTTTCGGGTTATCAAGTACCGCCTGTGGGCCGTTGCGCCTGAGGGATATCTCGTGGCGATGCCCCTGCAAAAGTACATTTAGGCACGACTTCAGGGGCGAGACAACTCGTCCCTTTTCTTCTCATTCTTACAAGGAGGTATGACACATGGATGAAACAATAGAACTGCTCACAGCTACTGTGAGCACAACGATGGACGTTGACGCTGAGACGCAGAACACCGAGGACGCCTGCATCGTCTTCGAGGACTTCTGCTTCGTGACCAACCTCGTTCGCAGCACAACGATTCCGATGTAGAAGTCACCAAGAAGCACTACTTCGAGTAGGTCACCGGCTACCCTGTGCCAGAGATGACGCAGGGAGTCATGGGTGATATGAACATGGAAGGAAAATCAATCACGTGCGACTGTGGTCGTACGTTAGAACCTATCTGTCAAGGCTGGCGGCGAGGCGAGTACTCTTGTGAGTGCGGGGCTGAGTTCGACAGCGGAGGACGTGCTCTGGCCTCTGTGGAGTTCTGGGGCGAGGAGACCGGCGAGTCCTTTCCATGAGTCCGGCCCATGCCGGACTCCTTTTTCATTCTCACCTTTCATAGTCACATCGGTGACAGGAGTTGAATTACATGGATACTGAGATAGAACACGCGGAGGACTGGTCGAAGGTGACCGTGAAGCACTACAACAAGCGACTCGTCTGCTACGTCTCCTATGACCCGAAGGTGACCAAGTACATCATCGAGGCATGGGTCGGCACAGACGAGGACGGCGTGGGTGACCAGCAGGAGACTTGGTACTGTGATGGCATTCATCAATACGATGGCATCACGCTCAAGTTGAACGGAATGAGGACTGCAGTCATCAACGACCACTTCCCTACAGAAGGTCCGCGGCACGCGTATCTGCAGATGTTCAGGCAGTTATCTGCGTCACTGCAGATTCTGCTGCCTAGCAGCCGCGAACGCTGGCAGAAGAAACAGTAGTGGGGGCTTCGGCCCCCTTTCATTCTCATAGTCCCGAACGGGAGACATACCATGAGCCCAAGCGGCTCACTTCAAGCGGAGTACGAGTTGCCTAAGAGGAGCAGCAGTCCCGCGAAGTACGTCCTGCATCCCTCGGCAGGCAAGAATCAAGCAGAGGGCGTTTCCAGTCCCGACACGACAGTCGGGACCATCATAGTCACACACGTGACAGGAGTTGACAAGACATGGAACCTACAGGAATCCCAGAAGAAATCGTGAACGCGAACTACGACCTGCTCGTCAAGCAGGCCAAGGACCGCTACCTCGTCGCTCTTCTGGACGGAAAGCCGGGGCACGGACACTACATCAGCTACTTGCTCGACGCAGGCGAGAAGATGGCGAAGGTCTTGAGCCGCGCTGACCTAACGGCTCTGCGGAGTATCGAGCGTGTCCACCCGGACGCGTACAAGTTCGGTCTGCTGGGATGCAACTACGTGCCGCAGGACTACGACCGCCGCGTCATCGCTGCGATGCTGATGGGCTATACGTTCGATGAAGTACGTGCTGCACTCAAGGGTCTGCTTCGCGGACCTGACTGGTTGCTGCTTCAGGACGAAGAGGCCGATGCATCGTATCTGAAACCCGAGTACAGGTCGCCCACTCAGAAGGAGTAGGCATTCATGAGTCCGGCTACAGTCGGACTCTTTTATTCTCATACTGGTGATGACATGGAATGCATAATCTGCGGAATGTGCGTGCACGCTGAGAAGGAACGCCCCGGCTATCTCTTTGGATGGCGGGGGGTTGTCCTCATTGTACGCGGTGTGAAGAAGTTCGTCGAGGTTTGTCCTGCCTGTCAGCAGAAGGCACTGCAGGCGTTCTTCGACGGCAACCCTAAGAGAGCAACGGGAGTCGAGTCACATCTGAACTGCATCATCGAGATGTGCAAGCTCACGCTTCTGTGCGAGGGCTCGTGCGACTCATGTGTGGCGTTCGGGCGATTTTTGGTTCCCAGTGGCTGTGTTCTCCGCCGCATCCGCGACCTTGCGGAGGCAATCAAGTACACCCTATAGGGGCGATGAGTTCGCCCCTTTTTCTACTCATACTGGTGATATTATACATGGACGAAACAGAACCTATCCGCCGCTCGATGGTGGCAAAGATAAACTCCCAGCAGGCAGACCGTGCTTCTCTCGAAGAGCAGCACGGGCGCATCTGGGACACACAGGAACTCAGCCTCGACTTCGAGGTCGTTGGGTTCCTTGCCCCTTTTGTCGTTGTGCGACGAAAGACGGACGATGTCAAGGGCACATTGGTGTTCCAGCATCATCCCCGGTACTACTGGGGATTTACGGAAGCGGCATGAGGCGGGGCATGAGTCCCCGCCATTTTCTACTCACCACTCATTGTCACACATGTGACGGGATGTGATACGACATGGAAAGAAATCACAGTTGTGGACAGTGCGGCAACGACTCGGGGACGTGTCCCCATTGCGGTAGTCGCATGACGTTCCACATCGAGCAGTACGGAAGCGACACGAGGTTCTTTCTCGTGTGTGAAGCTGTCAACGTCGAGACGTGCGTGTGTCGCATTGAACTCGTAATTAAGTGAGTCCAGCTTCGGCTGGACTCCTAATACTCATCTATTATAGTCACACGTGTGACAGGAAGTGATACGACATGGCCAACACATTGAATCAGGAATTGACAGGGAAGTACGTAGTTCTGCGAAAGAAAATCTACGAGGACATCTTCCCTCAAGAAGAGGACCGCGTCTTCTTCGTGACCGGCGGATTCGGAGCCAACAAGAACGCTATGGGCAACGCGCTCTACGGCGTTCTTGTGTCTACGGGCTCCGAGTTCAGGGCCGAGGGTTACCACGTCTTGAAACTCGCCACCGCACCGCGCATCAATGCGGCACAGGAGGCTGGCGAGGCGTACTGCCCGAAGTGTCCTGTGTGCGGGGAACGGATGTTCCGCGGCATACACATCTTCAAGCCCGATGGGTCGAAGACGTACAAGGTGTACGGGGGCCGCTGGACGTGCAAGCTCTACGGTAAGCCCGAGAAGCATCCTGAACTCGTCAACTGCCCCCAGTGCGGGACCAAGTTCACGAGTCGCTCGGTGGACATGTTCACGGGTGATGAGACCAAGCACTGCAAGAAAGAAGGGTGCGACGGGAGCATCGAACTCGGGCTAACGGATGAGGAGGCGAAGAAGTGCGCCACCAACGAAGCATGAGAAAGGACCGCAGGAAATTTCACAAGCGCAACCGCGAGATACGAAAGACGTATCAGGGCGGCACAACTCGCTACTGCGTCTTCTGTGAGAAGATGACGACGTTCCACTTCAACTGGCACATCGGACATTCCGAGTGCGTCGAGTGCGGTGGACGAGAAGCACTACATGGAGCCCCTTCGGGGGCTCCCCCTTTTTATCAGTTAATGCTCATTACTACTCATGGAAAATCAGGAACCGATAACCCCGGAATCTCTGAAGAGCCACTTCGACCGTGTGCTGCATGAAGGGTCATTCACCCGTAAGTGGGCGCATGAGCAGGGACTCGAGACCGCGTCATCACTAGTCATGAAGGTGATGAACTTGTTCACGGAAGAGCGTGAAAAGACAGGAGAACTTCCGATGATGGACGTGCTTCTGTCGCTTCTGCTTTCGACACACATGGTCTTGATGGCTATGTTCTCGGGAGCCTTCAACGACAAGAGCGTCGAGAAAGTTGAAGCGGCCAAAGCCAGCGCATCACTGTCATCGATGGCTCGTCATGTCGTTGGCGAGGTTGCAGGTGATGCGTTCGTTGCAACTCTTGCGATGTGGGTCGAGTCAACTAATGCCTCGAATAAAGCGTGGCAGGAGTTAATGAAAACCTATGATGTGACCTGCTTGGAGCAATCCTCGGAGGTCAAGGTCGTTGAAATCGATATGAACGACCTCATGTCCCAAGTGCGAGCCGAAGTCGATGAGCGCCAGAAGAAGGCTGAAAAGAAAGCTTCAGAGGACACGGAGAGTTATATCAAGTAGTAACTGGGGGTCCAGTGCGGCCCCCTCTTTTCTTCTCATTACTCATTCTCACCTATTAGGTGAAACACCATGGCAAAGAATAAGGCGAAGACTACGACGAAGTCCTCGAAGGAGTCATCTAAGAAGAAGACTCCCAAGAAGACATCCGAGTCGGAAGGCCGCACTGTGGTGACGTTGCAGGGATGGCTCGTTCAGAGCCGCCTGCCCTCGCGACATCTCTTGCAGAAGGTACTTCCGTTGAAAGCCGAGACTGGAAAGGGCAAGTCCAAGAAGTCCGTGCGCATCGGGAACCGCGAAGTGCATCTCGTGAGCAAGTACTTCAAGAACAAGATAGGGAACCTGTCGAGGCACTGGTATCTGGCACTGGCTACGATGACGGTGAAGCTTGGCTGGGGACTCTACATCCTGCCCTACGACCGTCTCGACGACTACCGCGAACTCGTCGAGTACATGCAGTCCGAGTACGAGGAGTACGAGGAAGACCTCAAGGACTTCCTCCGAAGTGGGGAGTTCCCCAAGCATCTGCTTGAGAAGAACAAACTCATCCAGTACGACGTGAAGGACTACCTTCGCATCGTGCAGGGATACCTCGGCAAGGACTCCACGGGAATCGAGAACATCTCCATCGCGAGTAAGTTCGAGTCGCATCTCGTGCCGTTCCATCTTGATTGGGACGCCATTGAGCAGCACATCGACGACACTGCCAGCAAGGCCGCGAAGAAGGAGTTCCAGACGACCAAGGCGATGATGACGAAGGCATTCGAGGCCGACTTCGAGAAGAAGGCCAATGACTGGCTGAGTCAGCAGAAGGCTGAACTCGAGCGTGCTGCCAAGAAGATGAGGCAGGACGACCTGACCAAGGCTCAGGCAAAGCGCATCGCGGCTGGCATCGAGAACCTGAACTCCCTCGCTCTCACACCCAAGGCACAGCGTGTCGTGAAGCGTGTTGCGAAGGTGTTCGACAACCCGAAGAAGTTCTTCGCCGCACCGAAAGCTGGACGAGCATCCGCCCTCGCCAAGAGGGCCGCCAAGACCGCGGAGGGGAAGTAGATGTGCTGGATAACTGACCTAGTTACAGCACACAACGACCTCGAAAGCGTCGTGGCGCTCGTCAAGACCCGAGACCCTGTAAGGGTCAAGCAGTTCGTCGACTACATTGCGGCGCAGACCCGTGACGAGTCTTCCCCGGCGCGTGCGTTCTTCTATGACGCCCACTTAGGACTTCTTGAAGTCCGTCAGGTCGAGAAGGATGGCGTGCTGGCTGTACAGATGCTGCCTATGGCAGATGACAGTCAGCCAACGGGAGGACTCCAGTCCATGGTCGCTACCATGGGCGGAGGGCAGAACGGGGGAATCGCGGGGGCAGTCCCCAAGATTGACCCGCTCCTTCGGAACGATGATGTGAGAGCCCTTGTGGCTATTACTAACATCGTCGAGAAGAACCCGTCCTTCACGGCCGCGCTCCGAAGCTGGGCCATTGACGCTACCACGCAGATTTACTCTACTGGTAGCATGGTCGCCCTCTTCGATTCGGACCCCATCAGGCTGGTCGGTCAGGAGACCGTGGAACTCAGCATGATGCTGGAACCGGAGCGGTCGGCGCTGAATGAGAGGGAGCGCATCCTGCGCGACCTCATCGACGCGTACCTCCCCGACACGGAAGTGGACGAGGACGTGCGCCGCATTCTGCGTGCGATGAACGGCATGACCCTACGAGACACCGAGACGGCGCTCCTGCGGAGCATCAACGAACACGCCTCTATAGAGATGGATGCAGTTCTTTACATGAAGGACTTGCTCATCCGGAAGGAAGGCGTCCTCGTCCCTCTCAAATCCACTTATGGGTTTGAGGCGGCGGGAATCGACCACGCAATAGCACAGGGACTGAACGAGTACATCATCGGCCCCCTGCGCACTCATCCCGATGCCGCCAAGGCGTTGAAGAAGGGGATTCCTCGTGGAGTTCTGTTCATCGGCCCGCCCGGTACAGGGAAGACGTGGACGAGCGAGGCGTTCGGCAAGGAACTGGGCTACCCGCTGATGAAGACCGGCAAGGTTTTCTCGAAGTGGCTCGGTGAATCGCAGGATAACATGAGCCGCGTACAGCAGATATGCGAAGCGTACGCACCCGTGCTCATGCTATTCGACGAGGTCGACCGTCTCGGCAAGCGCGGCGGCGACGGTCACGCAGCCCATAAGGACGTGTTCGGCACCCTTCTATCTTGGATGGGTGATGCTGACCGAAGGACGGTCTTCATCGCGACCACGAACGTACCAGACCAGCTTGACGACGCCTTCATTCGGGAGGGCCGGTTTGACCTTATCATTCCGCTCCTGTACCCCGGACGCGAGGCCAAGCTCAAGATATTCAAGGTACACACCAGCATCATCGACAAGGTGCCGATGAAGAAGGTGGACTTTGAGTCTCTGGTCGACATGACTCCGAAGTGGAGCGGGGCTGAGATAAAGGGGTGGATAGAGAAGGCCAAGAACAAGGCTATTGCTGACAATGGCCGGAAGCACCTTCTTCAGAGGGACTTTCTCGATGCCCACTCCTCGGTGCGGGTGAACGAAGGAAAGCGGATTGAGATGGAGAACCACTTCATCGACAAGGCGCGAGAGTACGCCAGCGACGAGTCGTTCGTGGAGAACGTCGAAGCAGGTCTGTTCGTCAAGCAGGGAACTGGACGCGCCATTCGAGGGAGGTCGAAGTAGATGTCCCACGTATCGCGTTCGGTCATCGAGGGTCTCAAGGAGGAGCAGTGCGACTTCAACACCTTGATGAAGGCGTTGACGTGTGTGGCACAGGGTCTGACCGATGGTCAACTCGTCCTCGACGGAGTTGCCCGTGATTACGAGGGCCGAACGGGGGAGCGCATCCCCCATTCGGTCCTCCTGAATTGCAGGGAGTTCCCTCGGGGCATCTCGTTCTACGTTCAGGACGGGAAGCTCATGCGGGCCGCTGACGGATACCGTGTGAGGGGCGAGTTGGACAAGGTCATCTCCAAGGTGACGGACACGTACACCGGGCTCGTGCTCATCGCGATGATGCAGGCGCGTGGTCTCGGGGTGCAGACGCGAGAAGGGAAAGACGGCGAGATACTCATCCACGGGGTGTGCTGAGTGCCTACCGTCGACATCTCGATAAAGAGGGGCAAGCTCACCATGGAAGTGGGCGGTGCCAAAGGCGACGCCTGCATGAAGCTTGTCGGGGACTTCCTCGACAAGCTGAGACAGCAGGGCGTCAAGATAGACTCGTCGAAGGTCGAGGTCGTGCTCAAGCCGGAGTACTACCTCACAGAGAACGAGGGTGATGAGCGTGAGTAACATCCTCGTCACCATCCATAACGGGCAGGTTGACTTCGTCGATTACGACGAAGCTCATCCTGTCGCTAGTTCTCTTGCCAAGGAACTGCGTCAGAAGGGCGTGCTTCTTGGCAAGGCCAGCCACGTACATTGTGGCTAGACTCTGAATCTGGTTGGGTTCTGGCACGCATCACACGCGTTGCACCGGCATCTCTTTCTTGCTGGATTTCACGGATAGCGTCAGCTACGTTCTCAGGCGTCTTGGACCCCAAACAACACGCCACAGGCAACCTACCCCCCGGTCTGCCCTTTTACTCGTCTTTCCCCAGTAGTACCTCCTTCCTCTACTGCGAGTTAATTGAAGCACCTACTTCCCAAAAAACGGGATACGGAAGTACCTCCTTGGTGGTGCAAAGACATTTAAAGATACGTACGTATTATTCTATGACTGAGGAATTAACGATGGGCAATCGAACTTTGAGGGTCGATTCTGAGCACGACACATTCCTAGACCAGCACGAGGAGATGAACGTCTCCGCGCTGTTCAGGGACGTGCTCTCCGTGCTCATCGACATCGACAAAGGAACGCGACCTGCTCAGGGAGAGATACTCTCCTTGGCGGTCGCGAACAAGCTAACCATATAAGGTGAATGCAAGTGGTGAAACTACACGTACAGAAAGGAGGCGGCAAGGGTTTTCCCGGTGTCGTCGAATCATGCAAGATGGGCAAGTGGGAGTCCCGTGACGGAGCACGCGAGATGGAAGGGCTGAGAGTTCAGGTCGAGGGCAACGAGTGGTCACACAACTACTCGGTCTCCTACGACCCTGAGACCGGCGCTGTCTACGGAGTCAGCAACTGCGGCATCTTCCTTGAACAGCTACACGAACTCGGCTTCGACACTGAGAAGGAGTCCTTCGACACCGACCAGATTGTCGGCCTCCGGTTCCTGTGGGACAAGCGGCTGATTGCCGAGGGGACCGAGTACGAGCGCAAGCTCACTCTCCCTACTGTCCTGCTCGACAAGAAGAAGGGCGGAGCCAAGAAGAAGCTCAACGACGCTGGCAAGCGCAAGCTCATCATCAAGGTCGTCACCAAGCTCGACGATGATGCCACGCGACCCCAGATATTCAGCGCCCTGCGCAAGGCTGGCTACGAGTCTCTCATCGACGAGTGGCCGGAGTTGTTCAAGGCGATGAAGAAGGAGGGACTTCTTGCGAAGCAGGGCAAGGTCTACGTCACCCTCGACGAGGAAGAGGATGACGAAGAGGAGGAGGAAGCTCCCCCGCCCAAGAAGAAGAAGGCCCAGAAGGCGAAGCCTGTCGAGGAGGAGTTCGAGGACTTCGAGGACGACGAGGACGAAGACGAAGAGTGAAAATGATTCTCTTTGATTCCTTCCCCCACGGAGCACCGGTTCAAACCGCAGCCGGTGCTCCACATTTTTCTTTTGAACGAGGCGAGACAGTAGCGGATGAACGCGGCGAACCCAGCCGGGTCTTCTCTGTACAACGGGCGGCTCCTAGGAGTACAACTGGCGGCAGAGTTACACTAAAAAGGCGACTGGGGCTACCAAAAGACCCGCGCCGCTGCTGCGCCTTATCGACATCTCTGTATGGACCGGTCGTTCGGTCCTGCGCGGAGCTGCTGCGCTCGACGGACCCTTCCCCCCATGGTTTTCAGTCCGTCGAGCAAGGCGAGTCTGCCCTGTCGGGCAACTGTTTCTCTCTTTGCGGATGGAGACCCCGCTCGACAGGGCAGCGTCATATAGACGAGCGTCATATCTCAGGGAGAAAGCTTGCAGGAGGTACTTCATGCGACCGGTCTTCGTCTGCCATGCCGATTTCATCGTGTGTCTCATCCATAGCCTCCTGCAAGCCTCCAATCATGCTTACGAAGGCGAAGACAAATGGTATCAAGAGACGCATTGAAGGCGCAGCATGTTCGGCGCATCCTGTTCCGGGGAGGCCCCGGAGTAGGCAAGACGTACAGTTGCATTAAGGAACTCCACGGATACGCGAAGAAGGGACGCAAGGTGCTCTACCTCGACCTCGTCGAGAACACCGCCACTGAAGACCTTCTGAAGCTCAAGGACTCCATTCTGGAGCACGTGACCTACAAGGACACGGCCAGCATCGTGGCTGCGACCAAGGCGGTCGAGAAGCACAAGCAGCTAGTTCAGAATGAGAATGGCTCCATGCCGCTGGCGACTCGCATCAAAAAGGGCATGGGTGTCAAGCGCGGCCTCATCATCGTGGACCCGGCTCACTACCTGACCCGGATGTGCCGGACCTATGCTCGTGATAAGTTCAATCAGGCAGGCAAGTACAAGGTCGGCGGCAAGACCATCAACATCGACGACCCCGAGATGTTCGAGCTTGAGGGGTTCCTGTTCGGCAAGGCCAACAGCACGCTGGACCGGTTCACCGAGGCTCTGCTTCAGTCCGGGTGCGACATCATCTGCACTCAAGACCCGGAGCACAAGCCTCTCACCAAGATAGACGGTATCTTCGATGTCATCCTCGAGCTTCGGTTCGCGAACGAGGAGGACGTGGGCCGCGTCTGGCACGCGATGCCGACCAAGGTCCGCGGCGGGAACCCCAAGGACTTCTTCGAGATGAAGGTGCCTCGCAAGAAGTCGCCCATGATTGTGCTGGAGGACTGAGAATGGGTCGAGGCACTGACGCCATCGCCAAGCTGGCGGCTCTCTGGTTCGCATACGGAGTCCACCACTACGGCTACAAGGCACTAGAGCGTACTCAACAGAATGAAGCTGCTGCTGATTGGATAGATATCTGCATCAAACAGAAGGAAGAGGAGCTGACCGAGTTGAACAAAAAGGTCGCTCTCAAGAAGCTGGAACTTGGAGAGGAAGCAAAAGAGTTTGAAGACGAGGAGCGCACGTACTGGAGCAAGCAGAAGAGTGAGAAGAAGCAGGTACTTCTCAAATCCATCGAGGACCGGATTGAGGAAATCGGAGCTGATGTCGCACCTATCGATTACATATTACACGAACTCGCGTGTATTGGCAACGCACATGGCGAGTTGAAACTGTTCGCCATGGAGGAGTTCAGACTCCATACTGAGGCTCTGGATGACCACAACGAGCGGCTCATAGCTCTCGGCAAGAACTCCCCTCCCGGTGCTGCTCACAAGATGATTCATGCAGACCAGCAGAAGGACATCGACAAGCTCAACGAGCGCATCGCTCAACTCGACCGATGGACAAGTGACCTGCGGGTCGATATCGACAATATGCGAATGGACTTCAATTCTGAGTGCCGAAGCGTAGCTGAACACCTGCTGGCTAATCGGGTACGAGTCCAAGGTACAGAGCGTCATCTCAAAGAGCATGGTGAGACCATGGACGGCTTCGACAGCAGTCAGGACGACCTCTGGCAAGTTGTTAGGAAGCTCGCTGTAGGCATCTACAACAACAAGGGCGAGCCCTTTACGTCAATCAGGGATATCGTGCAGACCTGTGATGGCTATCTCGACTCCGCTGAGACAGCAGCCACAAAGGAGGCTTGAAGATGCGATTCGGACTCGCACCCAAGTTCAACGAGAAAAATATGAAGCGTTTAGCCCAGCGACTGAACAGAACGAGAACAGGAACCCACGTGAGTGACATCTGCAACGGACTCACCAAGGCGTACTATAGAAAGGTCGCCCCTCTGCCTCACTTGAAGAAGTCGCTGATGAACTTCACACGGGGCCGTGCCATCGAGGAGTACATCACGCTGATGTGCAAGGAGACCGGTGTCATCGTCGAGGTCGACGGCATCATCGGGACCATGGATGGCATCACCCAGAACGATGCTCCTGTTGAGGGCAAGACCACCAACAAGGGCAGCAAGGGATTCCTCGCACAGACGCTCCCGGTGGCCGGAGAGAACTACGTCGACCAGTTGCGCTCGTACTGCGCTCTGCGGGGGAAGTCCTACGGGTTCATCTCGGTGTTCTTCCTCTACGACCCCATCCTGCTCACGTGGAAGGTGAGCTTCGAGGAAGAGGAACTCGAGGACTGGCTGGTTACGCTCCACAAGCGGAAGGAGGTACTTGAGGCGGCATGGAATACCCTGACCCCTCCCCCTCCTCAGTTCTGTCCCCGGTACGCGTGGGAGTGCTCCTTCTGCGAGTTCAACGAGAACAACGACACCATCCTCCCCGAGGACAAGCCGCTGCATGAGCGCTACCTCGCCCAGTACACTTGTGACTGCGAGGAGCGTAGGGTGTTGTCCCTCGCCCAGACGTATGCTGACGGGAACAAGGGTGTCGTCGAGGAGGGCAAGCTGGAGAAGATGTACTGCGACACTCTCGGCCGGTACGTCAAGAAGGATGAGAAGGTACGCAGGTTCAACGGTGCTCTGTGCAACATCTACGAAAAGCGATGGATAAAGACCATCAAGGGCAAAGACCACTTCTTCACCATCAGGCCGGAGTTCCGGCGGAAGGCAGGTGAGTGATTGGTAGCAGCCTTGGACAAGCAGATATTCCTGCAGATGGGTATCGACCACGCTCGACTCCTGTCAGCGACCCTGCAGTGTCTCATCGCTTCCAAGTCGACGACACAGCAGGAGAAGGACGTGAAAGCGGGGCTTGCCCAAATAAAGACCGGGCTGGACTCGGCAATTGCGAGTGTAGGGGCGTTTGAAGGAGGTACTTCCCCATGACTGCGGAAGAGCAAAGGCTTCGTAAGAAGATACAAGACCTAGAAGGTAGAATCGAGGCTCTTCAAATGAAGATGCTCGATAAAGACAAAGAGATTCGGGAGTTGACAATTCGTTATACTGAAAAAAAACAATTAGTGAGCTTGACTGAGTCACTTATGTGCGATGACGATATGCCTGATTCAATAATGGATTGTTGGGAGGAAACTCGCGGCCACATAGGTCATGAACGGCAATATGAGTTGGACGTTCTTCATGGAAAACGCCATCTATGGTCCGATGCAGGTCGCGATTGGTTGGCCGATATGAATGATGCTGTAACTCGATGCATGGACTGTACTGACTGTGAAATTCTACGAGATGATAATGGTCACGTAGTCCCTAGTAAATGCAAACGACATCCCGATGACATGTTCATAGGATTGTCAGCACTCACGACTGATATATGCGTCTTTGAGGAAGGAGGGCCATTTAAGTGATTATCATCGACTCCCGAGAAAAGGGCATCGGACAACTCATCACGTACTTTGCCACACACGGCATTCAGCACACGACCCAAAAGCTCGACTACTGCGATTATGAAATCCACTACGACGGAGGCGTCGTCGGCATCGAGCGCAAGCGCACCGGCGACTTCCTCCAGTCACTCCCCCGTCTGGACGCCAAGTTCTATCACATGCAGGACGAGTACGACGTGTCCTGCCTCATCATAGAGGGCAAGTTCCACTTCGACAAGAACTCAGGATTCATCTACGAGTACCGGGGCAAGCAGCGTACCTACACCCATCACCGGATGCGTGACGTTCACCGCTGGCTCTTCTCCTTCCAGATAAAAGGCGGACTGGTCATCTACACCAAGGACAAGTGGGAGACAGCCACGGCCCTCGCATCTCTGGAGAAGTACATCCTTCAGGGACTCGCGCCCACGTGGCGCATCACTGCCAAAGACTGCACCGCGGAAGAGTGGGCGCAGTTCATGCTCACCTGTATTGAGAACGTCGGCCCTGCGCTGGCGAAGAAGATAGTCGAGACCGCAACTTCGGTCAAGGGCGTAGGCCCGAAGAGAGCAAAAGGAATCATAAGAGAGTTGGACAGCCATGAAGAAAGTGACAGATGAAACCCTGATGAGCTTCGTTGAGAAGCATGATAACGTCGTACTGGACGTGTACGCGGAATGGTGCAGCCCCTGCAAGCCAGTAGCCAAGCACCTGAAGAAGCTGGAGAAGGAGATGCCAGATATCACTTTCGCCAAGATGGATGTGGACGACAACAAGTTGCCCAGTGAGCACTTCAAGGTGTTCGGAGTCCCGACCATCATCATCTTCAAAGGGGGCGAAGCGCTAGGCTCATTCGGAGCCGGGAACATGGGCATCGACAAGCTCAGGAAGGAGATAAGGAGGCAGTTCTGATGATGCCGCGGATGCGCTGGGCTATGTGGACTATGGCTGCGACAGCACTGGCGCTGCTTTACATCGATGATGTGGCTCGGTGGGATAAATGAGTAGCGAGAATAGCATCTGCAAGCGCTGCGGGAGTTCAGAGCCTCTGCAAGTGGGCATGAACGTATGCAAAGAAGACCCCTCCAAGGGGCACATGTTCGTCAAGTGCTCCGCGTGCGGCTTGACTCTCAAGCTCACAGGCAAGTTACAAGGAGAGGGTGCCTGATGGTGGCCGACACCGACAAGGTCCGCCAGCTTCTGCAGGGTCTGATGACTGCCAAGTCGATGATGGAGGAGTTCGTCAAAGACCCGGTGCAGTACGTACTTCTCTCCCGCGGGTTCATTGCCGTGGGGGAGATAGCCGCGGTCGGTGATGCGAACGGGCCTCCGAAGTGGAAGTACGAGGGCACAGATACTGAATGCCCCGACATCGGGCTGGCTCTGTGCGAGTTCGTCGGAACCGAGTTCGGAGCGAAGTTCTCCGGCGAACCCGGCACGTATCAGGTCGTGCTTGCCCTGAGGCGAGTTCCCGGTGACCGGCTCACCGATATGCATATCCTAACGTCAACCGACAGTGCGGGAGGGTTCTGAGCTTGCAACTGGGCCTGATTCAGACCTACGCTCCTCTGGACGTGTTCACCCGTGAGCTTGTGCTCAAGCAGTGGAGTATCGACGAACTCGAACTCGAGAACAGCGACCTGCGACGTGAACTCCACGCCTGCAGAAGTGAGCGAATCGACATAACAGGAGAGCGAGACCCGTGGGCTTAAATAAGATGAAGAGCCTCAGTATCGTGAGTGGAGGAGGAGTATAATCGTAAACATTTGGCTAGACCGAACAACCCGCACATTGGCGGAACAGACCCTTGAAGAAGTAGTCGCGCTCAATCCCATGGCGGATGCAGATGTTCTTTACATCACGGTGAGGAACCCTCCGGCGATTGCCGTGAACACGATACGAATGCTGCGAAGGAAGCACAAGAACCTGACCTCTGCGTCAGCCGTGCATAAGTTTGCTATCATGCTCGGAACGTACAGGTTGGGTCGTGACGGCGACACGGGTCAACTCGTGCAACGTCTGTCGGAGAAGCACGCCATCGCGCCCACCATGCCGCACAGGCTTTCATATGCATACCGGCTCCCGCCCTCTGGCAGAGGCTTCGTGAGGTATGCTGTGTACGAACTGACCAACAATATCCTCTCTGACCTGTCAGAAGACCTCGACATAAGTAAGGGTGTGCTGGCTAATCTCGCTCTGCTCTACGGTCTGGACGCGTCCTCGACGTGGGTTCCCTGCAAGTTCAAGAAGGGAATTGTGGAAGAAATAGACAACTTTAGGGAGTACGTCAGAATACAGGGACAACTGCTGTGATATTCATGAGCGAATACTATTATAGCCTAAACAACGGCCTTCACCAAGTGTGTGATTTGCATTTTTTTCGCGTTATTCGTATGCTTAATTTGAAAAGCGCAATACTGGAGGGATGTTTGTCACATGGTCACTCAGAATAAAAACTTTTTTTTGTCACATCGTCACTGCAGTGACCTATACTACTATTACTATAACATAGAAATCGGAAAAGAAAAAACAAAATCGTTGAATTTATTTCCGTCTTCACACACACGACGGGAGATGAAATCATGGTACATGTCAATCTCAAGACACCACCCGGACATTCACTGTTCGTAGTCGAACTGCCCAGCGAGTATTCTCGCGGCGGCTGGACAGTGGAGTTCCCCTTCAAGGTGTTCTCCTTCATTGACGTTCGACCGGATGACATCGACCTGCTCTACAGGATGGGCTACATGGTGATGGCTATCAACTACGCCGATGACACCAAGAGGTCGTTCATATTCAAGATATACCGTACAGACCGGGAATCCACGCTGGATGAACTCGAAGACGGTGCAGAGCCGCCCATCGCGGAGATTCGTGTGTGGGCTCAAAAGAAGTACAATAAAAAGACGGGAAAGTTGATTACATGAGAGACAAGAACCGGATACCAAGGATGCTTACCAAGCTGGAGATAATCTGGGGCCATGAGCCCCACATCACGTTCGAGAAGATGTTGAAGGCGTTCGTGCTCCTCGACGTACAGAGCATCAATGACCATGCCGCTGAACAGAACATGGATGCGTACCTCATCAGTGAACTGCATCTCTGTCCCGAATGCTTGCATGACCTGACCGATGCAGGGGAGACCGCATTCAGGTGTGATACGATGCTCTGCAAGCGCAGGGGGAACGTGTTCAAGGTCTTGCCAACAGGGAGTGATGCCAAATGAAGTCTAAGTTACGATTGATGGACGAACTGTATGAACAGGTGCTCCACACCTTCAAAGACGCTCTCAGGGCCAAGGAAGGGGCTCTGGCGGCCCGTGAGGTCATCCTCGATGCACGGGAAGCAGAGGCTCAGAGACTCTCGGAGAAAGCACACACGCTTTCGCATGAGGCTAACTGCAAGCTGGACGAGGCACAGGGGATGACGAAGTCTTTGCATTGCAGACTCCATGAAGTCGAGCAGAGGCAGACGCGGCTGGCTGAGACAGAGGAAGCCCTTCGCAAGGAGAAAGCGAGGCTCGACTCCGACTACGTTGACCTCATCGTCGATACGCCGCTGCTGCAGGTGCTGGCGTTCAAGTATCAAGCTTGGAAGAGTCGGGGACCCCAAACAACACACTCAGGGCAACAAGGAGATGAGTGACATGGTCGATTTCAAGGATACTACAATCAACGAGGTCGTAGACGCCGTCAACGGTCTGCGCTGCGACTTCGAGGGCGAACTGGCAATGGTCAAGCATGTGCAGGACCGGATTGAAGCTAGACGGGTCACACTCATCAACCGAGCTGATGCTGAATGACTGATGCCCTCTTCTTCATATCGGTGGGAATGGTGCTAGTGAGTGCGGGCTTCTCATGGGGGGGTCTGTACCACCAATCTCACCAGCTTATGCTCGTCGCCATTTGGGGGATGCTGACTTATGGAGTGTTGAAGAAATGAAGCTCATTCTCTGCGCCAAGTGTTGGGACGTAGTGAAACTCGATAAAGATGTTCGCACCTGCAAGTGCGGGCTGTGCAAGGGCCGCTACATCGACGACATCGTGGCAGAGGTTAACAAGCCCGCCATCCCTGTTTACATCAACAATCACTCGCTCGTGACGGCAGTTCTGTATAGAAAGAACAATGAAGAGACTCTTTTCGAGGGTGGCGTGTTCGGGCGAAAGTACAAGAATATCAAGGTGTTGAAGGAATGATAGACGATTCAGACCTAGTCAAGACTCATCTTACTGATGAGCAGAAACAGATGATTATGGACCGGGATGAAGCCGGGTTCAACGCCAGCCTCACCGATGCCCAGAAGCTCGCTATCGGCATGGATGTCGTCAAGCATCGAATAGACCTCCTCGAATCAGTACAGGCCAAGGTGGCTGAACTGGAGCGGCGGGTAGTGCGACTGGAACTGGAGGTCGACATATGACCTCTGCGAATCATGACCGGTTGGCAGAACTGGGTCGACGAATCATAATTGCAATGGGTGTGCCCGTCAACGATATTACTTATGAAAAGACTTTGCAACTTCAAGACCGAGCAACGACGCCGATGTCTATTAAGCGCATACGGGCGGACATATATGGAGCATATCCTCACGAGGGATTGGAGGCTATCGTTATTGAAGCAGGAAACACATCCCCTGAAAAATTGAGGCTGCTTCGCGACAATGGGTATTTAGCGATACATCTGTCATATGACTTGTTTACCCGAGATGGCATCAATGCAGACTCTGTTGAAGGCGCACTAAGCCGAGCCTTGAAAGATACTCGGGTGCTGACTTCCCCTGAATTAAATCGCTGCAAAGGACTTAACGAAAAACTGTACGAACTTGAGAAATCTCACCGCGAGAAGCTCAAAGCATTGGATGCGAAACAGAGAACCATAATGGATGAAATAACTCGTCGGCATCGTAATAATCTTGCCGATGGGCTTGAGAAGTTTGCAGATTTTTTCACACAGTTTATCCAGAAGTATCGAAAGGGGTTGATTTATTGACCGACCAACTAGTCCGCGATGCTATCGCGCTCGTGGACCCTGATGCCATGTTCGCGGACGGGTACGACGATTGCATCATTGGCACGACCCGCATCTGGAACGTCGGCCACGTGGTCGTGTACAGCATCGACTTGATAATCAGGAAACTCATTGAAGAAGGTGCTTCCGAGGGAGATGCATGGGAGCACTTCTTCTTCAACATCGAGGGGGCGTACGTCGGCAGTCACACGCCTCTCTACGTGATGAACTACGACTGCACGGGAGTTGAAAACGAATGACATTTGATGAAGACGTACTGAAACTGATACAGGAACACCTGCCTGCGAAGATGTTCGAGGCTACGAAAGAGCGCATACAGGCGGTCTCCAATCTACAGAGCGCACTCGACCGGCAGGTCGAAGAAATAGACCGGCTCGAAGAAGGACTCAAGAGCGCGACCGAGATGCTCAACAAGCACGAGAACCTCGATGAGCGGACGAAGGTGGTCAGGGAGACCGAGAAAGAACTGTGCAAGGAGAAACTCAAGCACGAAGAGCGCAAGCGAGACCTCCGCTGCGAGAAGATGGCACATGAACTTTGTCTCGAACAAAGCAAGTCGCAGTTCTGTAGGGAAGTGGCACTGGGTCTCGTCAGGAACGTCGAGTACAAGAAGAGCACCCTGACGCAGAACCAAGTTCAGGAGTCCTACAACAACAACGGCGAGAAGACCGCTATCGCTTACAAGACCGGCGAGGAAGAGACCACGGAGGCGAAGTGATGTCTTCAGATAATGAAGGGGTCGGAATCTTTCTGGCTCTGAGCACGATAGGGCGCATCTTTATGACTCCTATCTGGTGGACGCTGGGCGTGGTGTCGTTCGCGACACTGGGTCCGGCGGTGGGCTACCCGCTGACTCTGGGTCAGGCCGGGGCTGCGTCGTTCGTGCTGATTGCGCTGCGGAGGTAAGGTGATGTGCAAGAACTGCATCTGCGCCCTCTGCGGTCAGCAGACCACCCCGGGCAGGACAGAGGTTGCGGGGAAGTGGGTGCTTCTCTGTGCCCACTGTCTTGCGGCTACTCTTGAGTGCTACGCAACGGGGAACAAGGATGCAGTTACTGCGAGGGTCAACCTGCACCGAACAGAGGCGAATGCTAGTGGATGAACTCGACAAGCAGATGCTCGAAGTCTACCGGGACCACGGCCCTCTAGGGATTACGGCAGCATCATCTCACATGCCGGTGACCATATCGACCTGTGGTAAGAGAAGGAGGTACTTGGTGCAAATGAAGTGGATTGAGCAGGTGAACGAGCCCGTGTACGGGAAGAACTGGTACAGGATAACTGAGAAGGGACTGAAGATGCTTGACAAGGAAAAGGCAAAAGACCAGCGTGCAGTTGACCTTTACTTGGACACGTTAAAAGACGAGGGAGTAATATGAGCATCAAATCGCGAACAGCAAAGCACGAGAGACACAAGGGAATCCGAGACTATCGGAGAGGAGATAGCACTGGCTTCGACTTCGGACCCAAGCAGTCCAAGGGCGACTTCATGGCATGGGACCGCAAAATGGAGCGCAGGTATCTGAAGGCGGCGTGCAGGTTCTACTCCCGGTTCCCTCACGATAACTTCGTCGACTGGTGGTGCTTCGATGGTTCGATGAATCAGTGGGTCAAGATGGGCAAGCCCGACCTAGACACGCAGCATCTTTCACAATCGATGCCTATTCATTCTACGTGGCCTTGCACGGTGAGTCAGAAGAAGAGGCGAACTCGTCGATGGAGGAGGATGGGCTGATGAGATTCCCTGACGTTGTACTCAGCGGAGGCCCGGGTGAGGTCAGTTCATATCAGGTCTGGCCCCCTCCACAGCGAGGATGGCGACCTGTACTGAAAGCCCTCTACCACTACGTAAAGTTCAGATTCGACACCGCACGTTCGGGTGTCATCACAGTCCGAAGAGTAGTCGTCGTGAACAGCGAGAAAGAGGGATGGGTTCCGACCGACTGCGACTGGGAGTGCTCCTGTGGCCACGGAGGAACGTACTGGGGCGGCTACCACGGCTGCTACTCCTTCTTGGGCGAGTACGTCAAGCCTTTGAAGTGCATGTCGTGCGGTGCGACCCTGTCCTTCGACCTCAAGGAGTTCAAGGGGCCAGTTAATGCGTACGATAGGAATGGGGCGGGCAAGATGATTATCCTCAAGAACAACGAAGCCATTGTCGCAGTTGCGGCAGCATTGGCGAAGGTGAAAGGAGGTACTTCTGATGTCTGACGAGTACTGCCGCTTCGGAGGGGTCCACGACTGGAGCGACCCCCACTTCATCGAGAAGCAAGACATCTGCTCTCCTTCAGGCACGTTCATCAGGGCTTGCAGGTGCGGCGCTGTGAGCGTCTTCAAGGGAGACCCCGGCAATGGAAAGGCCAAGTGGGTCACGCAGGAGGTGGACGAGTAGTGAGCGACCTTCTGGGCGTCAAGCCATCGAAGCTCAAGCGGGCCAAGAAGAGGCTCGACCTAGACACCGTGCATCTCATCCAGCACACGCCTCCGACGTGGAAGATAGACGGAGTTCCAAAGATGCACGACTCATACACCGCGTACACCGTCAGGCACGACCCTACGAGGAACAGGTTCACCTGCTCGTGCTACGGGCATTCCTACGGTGGCAAGCGGAAGCACGAACTTTGCACTCACGTTCTATCGGTCCTGCTCTGGAAGCAGGCTCACAACATGCCGGTCACCATGCCAAAGGTCGACCCTCCGATGGTGCGCAGGCTCAAGACGGTCGTGCGGGAGAAGCCCAAGCCCGACCGGGTGCTCAAGCACTTTCCTTTCCCGAAGTTCAGGAAGTACCAGAAGGAGGTACTGCTACAAGCTCAGGAGGCGTTGGACAGTGATAAGCATGTCATAATGGGCTGTCCGACCGGGTTTGGAAAGTCGCCCTCCCTCGTGACGCTCCTGTTAGAATCAAGGCGGGGATACGACACTACCCCCCTTAACTCTCTCATCAATCAGATGGACCGCGACTTCAGCCAGCAGATGCTCTTCATGCGGTCCAAGAAGTATTATCCCTGCAAGGCAGTTCCCGGCAAGATGGCTAGTGAGGGGCCATGTAGTTTCGGCTCATGCTCACTTGTGAGAGAACGAGAGCGGAACTGTCGCAACTGCAAGGAGCCGTGCCCCTGCACCGGGTGCGAGTATCGGGAAGCGGTCGCTAAGGTCGAATCTGCGCCAGTCGTATGCTGCAGTATGACCATGCTCCTCGTGGCTCCCTTCATCCGTCGCAGGGCGCTCCTTGCCATTGACGAGGCTCATCAGATGGAATCCTTCGTCCGCGGCCAGATAGCGGTCGCGTTCCGGGCAGACAAGACAACGTATCCCGACCCCAAGGTCGCCACGTTCGGAGAGATGCTGAACTGGCTTGACAAGGCCAAGGGTGAGCTTGACACGAGGATAGGCAAGAACGAGGCGAGTCTCCAGCAAATGTACGCTCACGGCATCGAGCCTCCGGACACGGCCATCAGGGACAACGAGAACGACAAGCGCACCGTCAACAAGGTAACCGCGCTCATCAACGACTACGACACGTTCGACGAGGAGTGGGTGTACTTCGAGGAGACTTTCCGCGACCGGCGCAGGAAGAAGGACGTACGTCGGCTCGTGTTCCAACCGGTCACTGCTTACCGGTTCATCAAGAAGCTGGCTTTTGATAAAGCCGACCGCGTGATACTCTCTTCGGCAACTCCACCTGACCCGGATGAGGTCGGTTGGGAGAAAAACGAGGTCGAGTGCATCGAAGTCCCCAGCACGTTCCCTATCGAGAATCGGCCCATCATCACGAAGTATGTGGGTCGCATGTCAATGAAACACAAAGACAAGACCTTGCCCAAGGCCGCGGACTTCATCGAGACTCTCAACGAAGAGGAGGAGTCAATTTTTATTCACTGTCACTCTTTCAGCAACATGAGCACGATGCATGACTTGTTACTGGCTCGAGGCGTGCCCCACGTTGTGCAGGACCGGTTCAACCGGGAGGAGTCGCTCACGACGTGGTGCGAGGGTATTGAAGCAGGCACTTCACCTTACATCTTTCTCAGCGTCAACATGACTGACGGAATCGACCTCTATGACGACCGGTGCCGCAACAATGTCATGCTCAAGGTTCCGTGGGCGTCTCTAGGAGACCCGGTCATCAAGAAGCGCATCGCCAAGGAGGGGTACGACTTCTACAACAAGGAAGCGGCCCGCAAGATGGCGCAGGCATACGGTCGGGGAGTTAGGTCTGCAACAGACTATTGCACCACCTACATCCTAGACACAAGTTTCAATTTCTTCTATTACAAGAACAAGAAGTTCTTCCCGAAGTGGTTCAGGGAGGCGATGGGGTGAGCTTGGATGAACCTCTGTGCTGTACAGAGTGCGATTCGCACGAGCCGCTATACATAGTGAATGGATGTCCTTACTGCTACGACTGCGCGGAGAATATTCCCGTAACAGCGCCCCCCGTATATGATGATGAAATTATTTATGTGAAGGGATGGAAGGGTAAAAGTGGGCTTCGCATACGAGAGAAGCCGTCATCATTTATCATCATCGAATATCGCAAGGACGGGGAACGGGGCTTCGTGGAACAGAAGAAGACGCTCATTACGCGAACCAGCGTGGAAATACTGTGGGATATCCTGCGCTGCTTGAAGCAAGGCAAAAGACTCCCTCCTTCTTACGTATTCGAACGCATCATGGACTATTACAAAATTAACTCAACTGCAAAAGAGTTTTATGGTACTCGCAACTTTTATTTCAAGTTGTTCTATTATCCTATAAAGGTGCTGGAAGCGAAAGGGTGTGTGCATCACGACAAGAACGGACGGGGCGTAACTCGGCTCAGGACAGGGGCGCTGGGATGGAGGCGCAGGTAGGTGCCACATCTCCGCGTCCATCGATGGGGGGGCAAGAAGCCCAAGAAGCGCAAGAACAAGTCGTTGACCGAGGACTACGAGGTCGACTCCCCCCGCGTGGAGAAGGACGTACTGCGTCGAGTCGGACCCACCACGATGAAGGACATGGGCTGGGAGCATCTGGAGAAGAGGCACTTCAAGCGGATGAAGGTCCGCTTCCTCAAGGAAGTTCCCAAGTTCGTGGACTGCATTGTCTCGCCCATCGATGGAGATGTGAACATCTTCGACAACGGGCCTCATGAACCGGGCGATGTTGCAATCGTCAGCCGGTTCTCTGCGCGGGTTCTGTACCGTGCAGGTAAGATACTTATCATTCGAACTAACAAGAAGAGGAGACGAAGACGATGAAAACTAAATCTGACAGGCATACTGCTGAACTCGACTTCATAGCTACTGCAGGAATCATCTGGGCCACGGGGGCAATAGCACAATTATCTCTTGCAGGAGTAGTCAGTTGGCATCGATGGATGGTACTGAGAGATGCTGCTGAATCGTGGACAGACGGCCAGATACTGATTGCATATGCGTCCATCTGGGGCGTCACACCTTTGCTGATGGGTGCATTGGTATGGGCGCTAGGCATGTGGGCGCTGTCAAATGCGAAGGGGGTGTGAACGTGGAGGACTGGCAAGACAAGGCAAAGCAGAACATCGCGAAGTGGGGCGTACAGGACGCCAAGACACTCATATGTCTCCTGACTGAAGAACTGGGTGAGCTTGCTCAGGCAGTTCTTCGGTACATCCGTCTGACGCCGTCCTACGAGTCCAGCAACGACATTCAGGCCATCCTCAACGAGATAGACGACCTCAAAGGAGAGTCGGACGAGTGAGACCTCTCGACCACTACCACAACCGCCAGCACGCGCTGGACGCGGAGAAGAGGATAGAAGTTATCCTCGGTCGATACTTCGCTCAACTGGAGCACGTGGGTCATCACACGCAGGCTCATCCCGACCACGACTACATTGGCTACGAGCACGGGAAGAAGGTACTGCTTGAAGTGAAATGCACCCGGTTGTTCCACACGCGTCGTGGAGGGACTGCACGGGCTCGGGGTTCGTGGACCCTGCAACCCGACAACTGCGAGATACTGGCGGGCAAGGAGGGGTTCTACATCTTCGTAGTCCTGCTCAAGGACGAGCCCGTGATAGTTGTCCGATGCCCTGCAGAGGAGTGCAGGTTCAAACAGAACATCAGCATCTTTGACGCGGAGGGAATGGAACTCCTGTTCCCCACGGACGAGGACATCACGAGAGGGGGTATCTTGAATGAGAATGAATAAGTGTTTTATATGCGGAACTGAGTTCGACATATACGGACCAACATACAAAGGGTGGAAGAGCACTAGTCGTGGCACTCGTGAAGAGAACTGGACTCCTGTGTGCTCTGAAGAGTGTGCTTTGGACAGTAAGATACGAGTGGACAAAGCACGCATAGTCGCCCTAGAGGCTCACATTGCAAATCTCAATCGTTTGATAGCGAACAAGGAAGATGCGCTTCACAAGCTCAGGGAGAAAAACGCTCATGTGTTGCAGTGACTGTGAAGTTCATCAGATACCGCACTTGTGCGACCTCGCTTGTGCGGACCCGGACCATCGAAACTCGTTCGAGTGCTGTCCTATCTGCCCGAAATATCACGCGTGTACTGCTTGGGGTGAAGTCAAGGACGAACTGGTCGAGCCCAGCGGACTGAGAGTCCCGCGCAGGCTCAAGAAAAAGGGGGTTTATCATGGACGAGAAACCGATACTGATTAAAGTTATGTCGATGTATGGTGGGGTCTGGTGATGGTAGATAAGTCGTGCGAGAACTGCGGCAGGAACGCTGAATGCTTCGGCCCCCGCTCGTTCTCGTGCTTCGACTCGGGGTTCAAAAACTGGAAACCTCATGAAAAAAAGGAGAGGAAGGAGAAATGATAATGGTCAACGAGATACTGCTCACCATCGCACTGGTGAAGTGGCTGAATGTGCCGTTCCCGATAGCGGTCGTGTGCATCTTCTATACTGCGATTGTCGAGGTAGTATCGCTGGGAATGGAAGTATCACGGCAGTACCTGCTTCAGCAGAAGCACCTGAACTTCGAGAACATCGATGAGACTCTCGACAAGATTATCAAGGAGGGAGAGAAATGACCGAACGTATCCTATGTCCATTCTGCCGCTTCACTGAGTGGTTCTATGCCGCGGCAACCGACCTCATCCAACGCCATAACTGGCCTGTGTGGGGCTACGTCACGCTGCCTGCACTGGCATTCGCGTACGTGTCTTCGGATGCTGTGGTCGGATACTTCGGAGGCATCCTGTTAGGGAGCCTGCTGACGTTAATTGTGTTGATGGATAAAAAGAGTGAACGAGAAACAAGAGGGAAGTGATTACCGTGGATGCTGATAGATGGAAGCGGATAGAACCTATTCCTGATTTCCCCGGCTCGGAGCCTAACAAAAGAGGGCAGACCTACTCGCTCTGTACACAATGTAATCGCCGCGCCGCTTTCTGGAAGAAGGGGGAAGAATGGTTGTGTGACGAGTGCCACGATGAACGGAAACAAACAGGAGAGTGATTCCCGTGATACTATGTGCGTTATGCAAAAAGGAGATTGATGGTCGTGGTGTTGATGTCCCAAAAAATAATAAATGCGTAGCCAAGGTTTGTGATAAATGCGCTAATAAGATTATATCAGAGAGTTGGGGACGCGGGGGAGTCGGTCCCGATTATGGATATAATACACTTCTGAACTTACTAAAAGAACAGGAAACATTGGGGGAATGATGACTATGCCATACTGGGAAGAGGTAATGTGCTTTCGATGTCCGGTTTGTGGGGATGTTCTTGAAGAGAAGGATGTCGAAGCTCACGCAAAGGCACACCGGACAGTACGGAAAAGATGCAAGAGGTAACCGAAATGCTGAACTCAACAGGACTCGAAATAGCCATCAAGTACAGTGTGACCACTGAACAACTGGGAGTAGCAGCCGTGATGCTGGGGATGGGTTGCGGTGTAGCGTTCCTGTTCACGCTGATTGCGGGCAAGGACATCCTTAAACTAGTACAACGGGCATCCGAGAGGAAACATCATGACAAATGATAAGGCGGACGTACATCGCGTATTCCACCGCGATATGCACAACATGATGCTGGCCGCCACAGGAGCGTGGATGGGCGGGGAGTTCGTGTTCGGGCTACTGAGCATGGACCGGAGGATGCTGCCGATACTCATAATTGTGATGGCTCTGTTGAGCGTGTACATCGGAAAGAAGAAGGACAAGTTCATGCTGATTGAAGGTGACTACTGATGACCTGCGAACACTGCAATTTGAAGAAGGACGTACTGCACAAGGACGACATCTGCACAATCGTCCTGAGAAGCGAGATACCGACCATCGTGCTCAACAGGCACGCGAACGACCCGTCAGAGGATGAATCGGAGCATCTGGACAGGATGTTGTGGGCCAAGGGCGGCATGTGGTACGCTCACCAGACCCGCGTTATGTCCTCGGAGGAGTTGAAGGTCGAGAAGACCGAGGATGAGCACCTGTGTTGGAGGCTGGTGCGTAAGACGGGAGGCTAATCGATGCCCGTACTCGAATCCTCGCTGGATGAAGACGCTCTGAACTGCGCACGCGAGTGCTGTCGTGCGCTTAGGGTCTCGCCATTCGGGGGGCTGGATGAACTGCAATGGGTTCGCTGGTTCGTGCCAGAAGACCTGAAGGATGCGCAAATCTTTATAAATCAGGGCGGACTATAACTGGTGGGATACTCACATGGCGCTCGATGAACAGATGGATACGTGGATGAACTTTGGGGATATGGACCCGTTTCAGCATGGAGGGGCGTTCCTCATCCTCAGATGCTCGGGTGACTTTCCGATGGATTGCTCGGTGGAGTTCCTCATCACCGAGGACTTCTACGAGGCCACGGGGGACGAAAAGATGAGGAACTGTCAGATAGTATCCTTCGGAGAAATCAGAGCGAGGGGGATGCTCAAAGATGATGGATGGACCCTCACCGCGAATGCTAAGAGCATCGGGGCGCTAGGCGGTCTGGAGGGTGACACAGTGCAAGACTACCTTGACACCATCTACCCGCACGGGGCGAACACCCCTCGCGACGAGATGGTGGCGGTTTTCTTGCTCGATATCGCTCGGCTGGCACACTCATACGGCGGCTACTCGGACGACGAGGTCGAATGTGACATCACCAGCCTGACGAAGTACCGCAAGATGCTCAAGCAGTGGGGCGTCAGCGGCGTCGAGGTCGAAGGGAAGGTCGTCTGAATTCTGCAAATCCTTATAAGTAAGCAGCCCCTATAACTCCCCATGGTCTCCTG
>CEPZ01033977.1_pt1 | contig 27068 bp, 27 predicted proteins | sample 530461 | NCBI WGS metagenome assembly CEPZ01 (sample SAMEA2620106, study PRJEB7988) | marine metagenome | isolation source: saline water (ENVO:00002010), including
CCAACCCTAAACCCCTTACCTTTAACCCCCTCAAGAAATTTATACAAATTACCATCCTCAACATCAACTTCATCAACAGCAAATCCAGTAATCCCTCCAACAATAATCCTTTCATCAATCTTCTGAATCCTAACCTCTACCACTTCATCATTTATAGAAACCAACTCAACAACCAAATCATAATACTCATCACTAGTCAAACTCAATTTAGCACTATCCCCAACCTCCAAAAACACCGACTCCCCATCAACAATCAAATCCGCATATCCAACCCCAATTTCATTAACTCTCAAACTATACTCAAACTCCTCTCCATTCAACATCACAAACTGAATCTCATCACCTTGTTTCAATTCATGATTATACCCCTCAGAAACTTGCTCACCTGATATAATATAATTCTTCTTAAGACCAGCTACTGACTCCACAGACCTACTACTCCCATCACTTGAACCCCCACTAGAACCCCCAGACCCAGAACCCCTACCCGAACCCGAACCACTAGAACCCCCACTAGACCCAGAGCCTCCACTAGAACCACCAGAACCAGAACCCCCCGAACCCGAACCAGAATCCTCCACCTCATTAACCTCAAAACCCCTAACCTCAGAAACCCCTAAATTCCCAGTAAGATCCACACAACTAACCATCCATTCATAACTACCCTCACCATAACTCTCGACAATCACTCCCTCCCCAATCAAATCAACACCATCAACAACACTACCATCAACCATCAAACTACAAGCACTATACTCACCAACATCAAAATTAAAATCAATCTCACTAGTCCCAGAATAACTCTCCCCATCAACAGGCCCCAACAAACTCACAACAGGATTAGTAACATCATAAACAAAATCAAACTTCCCAGCTACAAGAGAAACATTATCTCCACTCGCCAAACAATCCCATTCATAATCCCCTTCATCACTAAAATTATAACTATAATTCACATTACCCAACTCAATCTCAACACTCTCACTATAAACCATCTCCGAATCATTAAACAATCTAAACTCCATCAAATCATAACCACTACCATTAATAATAGAACAACTAAAATCAACCAAAGAAACATTACCATAACTCCTATTCAAAGGCCTATCCAAATTAACCACATTAACAACTTCCTCAACAACAGAAAAAGAATAATTACTAAAAGCGTAACCCTCATTACCATTAACATCACTAGCCAAACAATTCCAAGAATAATCTCCATAATCTAAACCAACATCAAAACTCTCTTCAACAAAAATCCCAGAAACATTTCTCCCCTCACTATAACTCAAATCACTATCATTCCAAATCCTCAACTCAATACTAGCTAGTTGCCAATCACTAGCATTACAAACAAAACTCAAATTATCATCATAAGACAAAAAACCATCACCACCCTCAACCCCTTCACCATTCCCAACACCAACCAACTCAACCCTAGGCTTTATATCATCCAAACTCAACAAAGCCTCATAAACATCAATCTGCTTAATATTCACCCCATTAAAATCAACATCCAAACCCGTACGAACCAACACACTCTCTATCTCACTCTGATTTTTATCAAACAAACTCCTAATCAAACCAATCGAGCCAGCAACAACTGGAGTACTCATTGAAGTTCCAGACAACGAAACATAAGTATCATCAAAATACGTACTCAAAATCCCAGAACCTGGAGCACTAACACTCACCCAATCACCATACGTAGAATAACTCGCCTTATTATCATTCCCATCAGTGGCCGCAACACACAAAACATCATCATAACCACAAGGATACTGTTTAGCTTCACTTCCCGAATTCCCTGCAGCAGCCAACAAGATAGAACCATCCCCATAAGCATCACCAACAGCATTCCGAACACTAACCGAATCCCCACCACCAAAACTCATAGAAATTACATCAGCACCATTCTCACTAGCATAATAAATCGCACTCACCACATCATCCACTTCCAAACTTCCAACACCACCTCCACTAGGCAACTGAATCCTAAACCCAGCACGAACCGGCATCAAACTACAATTCCAACAAACTCCTGCAATCCCCTCACCATTATTACTAACCCCATTAGCTATCCCAGCAACATGCGTCCCATGCCCATCAAAATCCATAGGATCATTATCACTAACATTATAATCCTCATTATCAACTAACTGATAGCCCAATCCAATATACGTCGCAACATCAATATCCACAAAATCATACCCCCTACAATCCCCAAACCACCCATTACCATCCAAGTCAACATCATCATCACAACCCTCATCACTATTATTCCAAATATTAAAAGAAAGATCCGGATGATTCCAATCCACCCCAGTATCAATCACCGCAATCTTAACACTTTCCTTACCCTTACTAAGATTCCAAGCCCTCTCCAACCCAACACCATTCATCCAACCCTGCGAACCATAACTACTATCATCAGGAACAACAAAGCTCCTAAAAATATAATTCAACTCCACATACTCAATCTCCTCCAACTCACCATAATCCTCAACCAACTCACCAACATCCACACCCTCATCAAACACCAAAGTATACAACTCCTTCCCATCAACTATCTTCTCAATCCTATCAGGCCTCTCGACATAATCATAAATTTTAACTTCATCCCCACCACCCTCATCCACAATCACTTCATTCCCCATCCCAACCACTCCATCCCTATACTTCACAATAATCTCCCCAGGAACAAACTCATCACTTTCTTCCAAAACAACAAACCCAGTAACCCTCTTATCGTCTCCAATCAAACCAATAACTGCAATAAAAAACAAACCCAATACAACTATCGAAACCACAGCTACCACTTCTTTTCTAACCATAAAAATCCAAAACAACCAGCATATAAAAAGATGTTTATCCAGATAGATTATATACTCTAACAATTTAAACAACCCATGAGAATAATTTATACATCTCATGCAAAAAAGAGAATGAAAGAACGAGGAATTAGTGAGTGGGAAGTTAATTACACACTAGAATTCCCAAACCATATAAGAAAATCATTTAATAATAGATTGATAGCAGTTGGGGAATTAAATAATAAAAGAATAGAGATAATCTTTATCAGAAAAGATAATTATATAAAGATTATAACAGTAATATAAATATGAAGATCAAACTTGACAAAGACGCAGATGCAGCTTATATTAAAATAGTTGATAAAATAAAAGACGGAGAAGCAACTAAAAATATAATGCTCAGTGAAAATATAATCCTAGATTTTAACTCAGAAGGAAACCTACTAGGAATAGAGGTCCTTGACGCAAGCAAAACTTTAAATCAAGATCTACTTCTCGAAGCTAATTCTATAAATTAACCACACTCATCCAAACACCCCAACACACCGACCCTCAACACACCCACAACTCCCCTGCCCACAATCCAAAGTCCCAGGACGACAATCAGCAGTACAAACAAGCCCCCCACAATCAGGCCCATCATCAACAGCCACACAACTATCAGGATGACAACAACTAGCAGGAACACAATCACTATCAACCAAACATTCAACCTCACCACTTCCAGAATAATTCATACTAAAAAAATAAATCAAAACTACAAACAATATCAAAATTATCGAAACAACAACCAACAACCCATTATTACCTACAACCCGAATCTCTTTTTTCTTAACAACCATAAAAACTAAAGAAAAAGACAATATAAAAAACTACCCAAAATTTAAATAGAATAAAAATATATACTATGATAAAAGAGGTAATTAATAATGTCAGAAAAAAAACTAACAAGAAAAAACATTACCAAGCTCAACTACGGAATAATACATTCTCAAGTCGGATTTGCAGACGGCGTTTCAATTGTTATGAAACAAATAGAAGAAGTAATGGTTCAAAAAATAAAAATACCAAAATCAAATATTTTTTACCTCGTCGGAAAAACCAAAACACCAAACTCCCATACCAGACAACATAAGGTAATCTGGCATAAATATAAGGACAACAAACTTTTTGATAAAAACTTCAACGAAGGGCTAGGCGGAGAACTTAGCGAAAAAATAGAAAACGCCATATCGATCGCTAAAGAAAAAATAAAAGAATTTGTAAATGATAAAAAAATTGATGTTATCATCGCCCACAATACTTCTCATCCAGTAAACTTCGTACTAGCCTTAGCACTTTCAAGATACTACAGAGACGAAAAAGCAAACAACAAAAAAACCCCAAAATACATTCTTTGGTGGCATGACTCTCATCTAGAAAGAGAAAGATACTTAAAACCAACCAAGGACATTTGGAGATACCTCCTACAAGGAGTCCCTGGAGAATTCGTCGACTATATAATTTTCATTAACAGCCTCCAATTCGAAGGTGCCCAAAAATACATCCACGAAATAGACAAAATCTCCCCTGGATACTTCAATCACCTACTAGACAACCATTGCGTAGTCTATAACACTGCAAGCAGAATCATCAACACCGTAGAAGATTTGGAAAACAAATACAATGAAAGAACCGAAAGATTCCTCAAAGAGTATAAAATAAACGAATTGCTTAAGGATAATAATCTCAAACTAAAAGATACTCAATTTGTACTACAACACACCAGAATAATTCCAAGAAAAAGAATAGACTTCGCCCTTGAATACTCTTACGAACTATTCTCAAAATTAAAAAAGAAAAAATTAAAAAAAGGAATGATTTTCATTATCTCAGGATATCATGGCGACGAATCCGGAAACTATAAAAGAAAACTAATCAGACTAAATAAAAAACTATCAGAAAAATACAAAACAAATAAATTCTTCTTAATATTATCCGAAGATAAAAAAAATACAGACATTCATTTTGACGAAATCCCAATTTTAATCAGAAAGTTAGGGGGAATCTCCACTTATTTCAGTGAAATTGAAGGTTTCGGAAACAACCTCTTAGAAGTACTCGCAGCAGGATTAATCCCCGCAGTCTACACCTACCCCGTATTCAAGAAAGACCTCGCAAAATTCAAATTCAAAACCATCGCCCTCAACAAATTCGAAATCACCAATCAATCAATCAACGACATGATAAAAGTCATCAAAAGCGATAGAACAAAAACCATTTGGGCCAATCAAAACCTAGAAATCCTAAAAAGAAAATTCTCTCATGAAATCATCACTCCAAAACTAAAAAGAGCAATAATAAGAAAAAGGAATCAGGAATGAATAAGCATCAGAAGGGTAATTTAAACTAAACCAGTAAACCATAACAAAAAACAGAATTCATAAAACAACTACAATCTTAAACATCTTATTATCATGAGATAATCCAAAATGATTATTAACCATAAACATTAAAGTTTAAAAAAGTACAAAAGTTTAATTAATTAAAATGGAAAAACAGAAAATTAATATATCAGAACTTACATTAGATGAGAAAATAGGTCAATTGATTATCATAAATGGTATTAAATTTAACAATAAATTAGCAAAATTAAATATTAGTGGTGTATTTATATCAAATAACCGACTAAAAATTAAATCTAAAAAAGAACTAATAAATACAATAAAAAAATGGAATAAAAGTTTAAAGATAAAACCTTCAATATCGGGGGATGTTGAAGGTTATTGGAACCCCTTAAAAAAATTTTATAAAGGCAAAACTTTCGGTGAAATAAAAAATGAAAATGAGGCTTTTGAATTAGGAAAAGAACATGGAAAGGTACTAAAAGATTTAGGCTTCACTATAAACTTCTCTCCAATATGTGAACTAGAAAATAAAGTATGGCCAGGAAGAAATTTTAAAGGGTCAGTAGAAGAAGTCAAGAATAAAATTACAAATTATATTAAAGGAATTCAAGATGAGAAAATCCAAGCAACTGCAAAACACTATCCTGGAGGAAGCTTAGTAAAAGATCCTCACAAAATATCATATAAAATTAAAATTTCAAAAGAAGACTTATCACTATTCGACTCCGCAATTAAAGCAGATGTTGAAGCAATAATGGTAGGACACCCAATAGTATATGGAGCAATAGACTCTGAAAACAAGCCTTCCACAATATCTAAGAAAGTTATATCAAATTTAAGAAAAGATTTCAAAGGAATTATAATCACAGATGCCATATCTATGAAAGGGTTAAGCTCAAAATATAAGTATAGGCTTCACAAAACATATCCAGATCTAATTAAAGCTGGAAATGATATAGTTCTAGACAGCATAGCACCTAAAAAAGGATATCATAGACGTATAAGAAAAGGAATTGAAGAAATAAAAAGTGCTGTAATAAAAGGAGAAATCTCCAAAAACCAGATTAATGAAAGCGTTAAAAGAATATTAAAATTAAAAGGTTATTTAGTAGAAAATTAAAACTAATCTAAAACTTCAAAAGAGTTCTCAAGTTCAGCAATTTTTTCTTTCATTCCCTCAGATCTTTCATACATAGAATCTGCTACTGAAACTAAAGTTCCTATCGGCCTTCCAGCCTGAACTACAGTTTCTGGAGCATAAGTATTGAATATTCCTGACTTTCGTTCCCTAAATAAAACTCCCTCATCATAAGGTCCAACATTATCCTTAATTCTAACAGGAGAATTATTATAAAAAGCACTCTTTTCCCAAAATAAATTATTTGGAGGACTAGAAACTCCAGAAGGAATAGTCCCATTTTGATGAACATATAACTCTATTTCAGGTATGGTCAATCCCCTAATATTTGAGAGTTCATGAGCAAGAATAACTTCCCCACTGCAACCATTATATCTTGCATTAATCTCCACAAAATAAACTTCATCACCTCTAACTATATAATCTACACCAAAATATCCTTCAAAGCCAATCTTGACTAATTGATCTGCTACAATATTTGTCTCTTCATCTATTTTCTTCAATGCATCTTTTCCTAAATTAGTAGGATATTCTGAACCATCACAACATAATGGAATTGGGAACCTCTGTTCTGATAGAGAAAATAATACTCTAGATCCATCTCTTGCAACAATTCCATTAATACATGGAGATGAACTTACATCTGGAATCCAAGAATTCACAACATACCAATCACTATCAAGTTCCTCTTTAACTTTAGCCAACTCTTCTTTAGATCTAACCTTTCTAGCATCAGAACCACCACCACCAACTCCAGTACTTAAAAAAACTCCATCATTTCCAGAATATTGATCAAAAGCATTTTCTAATTCATTTTTTGTATAAAGCCCTCCCGGAGCCATACTAACCTTACCTTCTAAATTCCTTCTTTGAAAAATTTTATTATTTGCCTTAAGAGCAGCTTGTCCATTTGGACCTAATATATCTACAAAAGGATTCTGAAAGTTAAGATGTCTAGTAACCTTATAAGGTTTAATATATAACATATCTTGATCAAATAAAATTTTACTAAACAAATCTTGAATCTTTTTCTCTTTTGAGATTAATGGTTGAAATTCAAACTGTCTCATCCTATATCTTTTCTGTTCATCTTTATCATCAAAATCAACAATTATAGTATTTTTTGGTAAATTATCCTCATGATCTCTTGCAATAAAAATAGGTTCATAATCTCTCAAAAGAGGAGCAATCTGAGGTAAATATTTAAGATGAATTCCTGCATAAACTATCTTGGGTTTATCAGTTTCAAAATTAATTTGCCAATGTTTAATCATATTAAAAATATTAATTTATCTAAAAATTTAATTCTCCCTAAGAACCTCACGTTCCAAACTAGGAGCAATTTTATCTCTCCAATTATTTTGAACATTCAATAATTCGTTCATATGAGAATCCAAATCACTAACATAATTTCTTAGGACCCTTTCAGAAGTACTTAGCTCATCATAATGAAGTAACTTTGCTAATCTATCCGTTGGTTCTCCGATTTTAGCAATCATATCTCCAGTTCTTCTATCTACTTCATCTCTATCCTGTGAAGTCATAGCAATTAGCATTGGAGCATATTTGATCCAACCAATAACAGCATTTCCGAATCTTTTCTTAGTTTCATCATCTACTTGAATATCTTCCAATTTATTGGGAACCTCACCACTAGAAATATTAGGATATTTTACAAAAGGATCATGAAAAATATAAGAAGAAACTTCTGCTACAATTAAATTCTCTAATTGTAATCCAAAAATCGCATCTTCTCCTCTAGCCCCTGGAGGAGTATAAAAAATAGGTATCTTTCCACCTCTCAATGAAGTTAAGTTTATGCCCATATTCCCTGAAAGAATAGCCTTCCCATATTCTCCATTTTTCACAATATAAGAAATAGGTAAATTACTTATTTCAGATTCATTAAGATATCTAACTTTCTTCATCAAACCAGAAAAAGAATCAGCATCAAGAACCTCACTACCAATTGACAACGCAGCCCCTAGTTTCCTTCTAACATCTTCAGGTATACTTCTTTCAAAATCTGAAGGTATTGGAGAAAGATAACCTAAACAATGCCCCCTAGTAATATCAACATCATTTGATAAAGCACTAATGTGCGGAGTAAAAAAATCAGGATAAGTCCAAGTTGTAGAACCATCCTCCATCCTAACAGGGATCTTTGGATCTTCATCATCATCAAAACAAATAGCATAATCATTTCCATCTTCGGCAGCCCTTAGAATTGCAACATTTCTCTGTCTAGAATATCCTCTACCAATAAATAAAGTGTCAGCAATATCTTTATCAACTCCAGATCTTTCTAGAACCTTCTCACCAAATTCTCTACGTTGATCTCCATAAATATATTCTACCTTGTTAACTCGATCTTCAATACTTCTATCAATTTTAAAATCTTCAGGAGCCTTATCTTGATACTCTAGATCAATAGAAAGATAAACAGAAAACTGTTTAAGATTATATCCGAAATATTCAGCATTTTCTAAAAAAGAATTAACAACCTCTCCAACTCTTGGCCTTCCAGTAGGAATAGCCAAAGCAATCTTAGCATCACTATTATCTGAACCATTATTAACACGATGACTAGTAGCTATCATCTCCCCAGACCCCCAACTAATTCCTTACTCTCATCCTCTTCAACTTTATCAATTGAAACACTTATCATCAGATCCGTCATTCTCCCATCCCCTCAGAACCCACCTCAATCCTATTCCACACCTCATACGAACCAGATCGTCCATTTACCAAACTCCCAGCAATTCTCTTAGTACGTTCTTCAGAAACATTGCCAGTCAACTCAATAACCCCACGATCATAATTACATCTAATACCACTCTTTTTAAACAATTCATTGCAACCAAACTCATAATTCAATTCCGCAACCAATTCTGAAGGATCTAAATATCCAGAATTTCCCAAATTCCAAATGTCTTCCAAACCCCCAAAACCAATATCATTACCTACCATTTACAAACTCCCAAGACTCTATAAACTTCCTTACTCTCATCTTCCTCAACTTCATCAGTCAAAACATTTGTCATCATTTTCCATCTCCTTCACCCCTCTCCCTTTTTTCAACAACCATTTCTGGAATCAACCCCAAAATCTTAGCAGCATTCCCACCAAGAATCAAATCCTCATTTTCCTCGCTAAACCCAGCTTCTCTAATCTTAAGCAATGCAACTCCCTGACTATCATACGGAATATCGCTCGCGAAAACCATATTCTTAAATCCATATTTATTAACAGTCTGTAATCTTTTCATAGTTCCAGAATTCATTGAAGTATCAACATAGAGATTTGGATAATCTTTAGCAATCTTCATTATAGAAAAATCATTCCCAAAAAAATGCGCCATTACAACCTTCAAATCTGGAAACCTCTCAGCTATAGACAAAATCTTCTCAGGCTTAGATGTAGAATCCTTAACCGAAGAATGAAACAAAACAGGAAGTTCTCTATCTACACACATTTCATAAACCCAAAAGTATTTTTCATCATCCAAATCAAAATCCTGCGCACGAGGATGTAATTTAATTCCCTTAAACCCTTTATCCAACAACCCACTCAATTCATCCTTAGAAAGGCTCTTCGGATTAATCCTCAATAATGGAACTATCCAATCAGCTTCCTTAGATTTCTCAAGTATCTCCAAAGATTCCTCAATCAAACTTTCATCATCTCCATTAAATGGAAAAACAACAGCCTTATCAACTCCCCACTTATCCATAGATCTTTTTAACTCTTCCAGATTCAAATGCTCATATTCCTCATCAGAAGAATCCTTACCAACATGACAATGAAAATCAATTATCATTATACTAAAACCTTCCCGCTATATTTTTCAAGATCACTTTCATATCGACCCGCAACATAACTTCTAAGAGCCCTAGCACCTGCTTCGCTTATAGTTCCATTACTCTCTATCCCATTATCAGATGCATAACCAATAATATCATCTGAAAAAGACCTTCCCTCACTAATCATAGACCTAAATGGATTCAGATAACTTTCATCATCAAGACCCTTCTCCGCAACATCAAGCACATTTGAAAGATAAGTCCTCAAAGTACTATTAGACAATCCATCCTCAACACCAATCCCCTCAAATCTCTTTAACTGATCATAATTAGGAACAATTATCTTCCCATTTTTAGGAACAAACAATTCCCCAACATCATAACTCCCATCATTAATCTCTACATCAACATTCTCTCTCTCTAAATAATTAGAAACACCCATATAAACAGCTCCAAGCCCAAGCACATTAGATAAATTATTTGAATCAGCCCCTCTAGCCTCAATTGTCCCAAACTTAGTCAATCTCAAAGGACCCCAAATACAATTATATTTATTAAAACTATCATCATCCAATCCCTCCTTAACTAATTCATTCTTAAATTCATCATAAGCTTTAACCTGCCTATCCATAACATCCTCTAATGACTTAGGATAATCCAATAACTGCCCCTGCAGAGGAAATCTATCAAATACCTCATTCCTATAAACATCAACCCTATAATCCCTTTTCGAATTATTTCCTAAAAAGAAAGGACTTGAAGACGCAAATGCAAAAACCGGATCCATTGCCTGCATCAACATAATCTGATTATAAGCCTTACCTTCATCCTCCAGCATATCTACATGAACATGAGTAGCAGTCAAATGATGCTCTAAATCCCAAAGAGCTTCACCCAATACCGCCTTCTTACCCTTACTTCTAGGCCTATCTGGATCCCTCGACCTAACTTTAACCCCGTCATTATGAAAATTTGGAGCAGGCATAACTCTAAGCCCACGACTATTAGCAATATCATTAAAACCATTCAACCTCTCAGAAAGTTCATCAGCTAAATAACTCATATCATCACTTGGAGAACTATTCACCTCAAACATTGTTTCTGAAGACTCTGGAACAAGATAATCAGGACTACCCATAATCTCAATAAGTTCTGGAGCATAATTAGACACAGACCCATTTTCATCAATCAAATGCCCTTCAAGTTCTATCCCTATTTTAACCATCCTAAGCCACCATCCTCCGATCATCCCTTCCAACCTCAAACTCTAACCCACCAATATTCCGAACATTCTTAGAATTCAATATACTTGTAACACTACCACTTTTAATATTCTCAAGACTAGGGCCATGTTTTTTTCTCAATTCCCAATTAAACTTTAAGGAATTTAAATTATAACCTTCATTACCATTCAAAACAACATCTGCATAATCAGCCTTTTCTAAATCATAATCATCAGAAACAACAACATAATTTTCAGAATCCCCAGCAAACTTTAACATAGCTTCCTCAATTTCCTCACTACCTTGATAAACCAAAACTTTAACTCTATCCTTAGAATCTTTAAACAACTCAGAACCTTCTCTTGCGTAATGCAGAGTCACATCTATCTTTCCTTCTTCATTTCTCTCAACCTTATAATTAATTCCTTCCATTTCTTACCCTTGGAGTCAATATCACTCACCTCACCACTAATATTTGTATCCATTTTATAATAATTACAGTGAAAAATACTACTTAAAAAAACCGATTAAGTTTTTTGTACAATCAGAAACATTTATAAGTAATAAGGAACTTTCTACAAAGAATGAAAGCTAAAGTTAAAAAACTGCTATTTGAGTACACAAAAAACTCACGTATCACAACTAAAGAATTAGGCAAGAAAATAGGCACTAGTCAGCAGTCTGCATCCTACCTTTTAAGCAGCCTAAAAAAGAAAAAACTTATCGAAAAACCAGCGACGATGGTAGACGCTGTAAAGTTCGGTTATGTGAGCGTTATCGTCGGTTTCAACCTCTTAAACACCGAATATTCTACCAAAAAAGAGGTCATAGATGAACTAAAAGAAATAGGCCCAATCATATCGATAGAGGAGTGCAAAGAAGGAGTCGATCTACTAGTAGAATACCTCGCCCCAAACCTCTCCTCATTCAACAAATCGCACATGGAAATCATATACAAATTCTACAAAAAATTAAGGACAATTTTCGTATTCCCCCTAATCGTCAGCCACAAATACAATAAAAACTATTTAGCCAGAAAATTAGACAATTCAGACAAAATCATCTTCGGTGATCGTGTCCTAAGAGAAATATCAGAAAGAGAATCAATAATCCTAAAAGAGCTAATCAAAAACCCAGACAAAAAACTCATCGACATCTCGGAATCAACAAAACTCCCCACCAAATCAATAGTCAACATCAAAAAATCCTTAGAAAACAGAAATATAATCAAGGGCTACACCGCAATCCTTAACTACCAAAAACTAAACATAGACAGACAAATAATATTCCTAAGTTTCTCAAGCGAAGGCGTCAAAAAATTAGACAACTTCGCAGAATACACCAAATACAACAAAAACATAGTAGAATTCTCAAAAATCATAGGAGAATACTCTCTAGCCATAATCGTCGAAAGCATCAAAGACATAGAAATCATGAAAGACATCCGTGCAAACTTCCCCATAGAAAAATACTTAATCATAAAAAGCGAGAAAATCCACAAAAAAACATACCTACCAACAACAGAATAAAACAAAGGAGATTATGCAACCATTAAATAAAAGTAACACAACATTTATATATAAAACTGTGAATTTACACGTAAAACAAAAAGACAGAACCCTTTATACAACTTATTTATTTACAAACTACCAAAAAAATAACGGAATAGCCCAACGAAGTGGGCTATGAAGTAACCCAGAATCCAACAAAACAAACCTATATAAACTTTACAACACTAACACTAAAAAAGAGGAATAAACAACATGAAAGGAGAAATAACTGCGAAGCAGCAATCTAAGGAAAGGTTGCATCCCATCTTAGGAGGTTGCATCTAGGAACCTAGGTTCCTGGATCTGGATTATGAGCATAAGAATAATACCCCTAGGCGGTTTCAACGAAGTCGGTAAAAACATGGTCGCAATAGACCTAGGAGAAGACGTAATCCTTCTAGACGGAGGCTTCTACCTTCCAGCAATAGTAGCCTTACAAGAAACCGAACGAGTCTACTCAGAAAAAAAGTTCAGGTCCATAGGAGCAATCCCTGACGACACAATCCTAGACAAATTAGGATTAAGAGACAAAGTCCGTGCAATAATCCCCAGCCACGCCCACTTAGACCATATCGGAGCCCTACCATATATAGCAAACAGATACAACGCTGACATCATAGCCACCCCATTCACAATCGAAGTCCTGAAATCATTGCTATATGACGAAAAAATACAATTAAAAAACAAACTAATTCCTATCCAACCAAACGGATCATATTACGTCCAAGGAAAAAACAGAAAATACAAAGTAGATTTCATAAACATAACCCATTCAACCCCCCAATCCGCCTTCCTAGCAATCCACACACCAGATGGAATAGTCGCTTACTCAAACGACTTCAAACTCGACAACAATCCAATCCTAGGATTAAAACCAAACTATCAAAAAATGGAAGAAATAGCAAAAGAAGGAATCAAGGTCCTCATCTGCGACTCCCTCTATGCAGGAGACGACAGAAAAACGGCAAGCGAAAAAGTCGCCAGAACAATGTTAGAAGACGTCCTACTAAACACAGAAAACCGAGACAAAGGACTACTAGTCACAACATTCTCATCACACATAGCAAGATTAAAATCAATAGTAGACTTCGGGAAAAAACTAGACAGAAAAATAATCTTCATGGGAAGAAGCCTAGCCAAATATACAAAAGCAGCAAATAAAGTCAACATATGCCCATTCATAAAAGATGTAGAAATAGCGACATACCGAAGACAACTAGAAAAAAAATTAAAAACCGTCCAAAAAAGTCGCGGAGAATATATGATTGTCTGCACAGGCCATCAAGGCGAACCTGGAAGCATATTAGACCGAATGGCAAGAAACAAACTACACTATCAATTCAACAACCAAGATCATGTAATATTTTCATCTTCAACAATCCCCACAGAAATAACAATCGAAAACCGAGCAGCCTTAGATACAAGATTAAAAAAGAAAAAAGTAAGAATGTTTACCAACGTCCACGTATCTGGACACGCCGGACGTGAAGACCTAAGAGATTTCATCAACATCCTCAACCCCCAACACATAATCCCCGCCCACGGCCCCCACGAAAAAACCCAACCCCTAATCGACCTAGGAAAAGAACTAGGCTACAAACCAAAATTCCTCCATCTAACCAGCAACGGAGAAAAACTAGTATTTAATTAAAATAAACCCTCAAATAAAAAGATGGTAAACACTAATAAAATAAATAAAAAACAAACTGCGAAGCAGCAATCTAAGGAAAGGTTGCATTCTATCTTAGGAGGTCGCATCTAGGAACCTAGGTTCCTGGATCTGGATTATGGTAAACGAAAACATTGTAACAGCACTTCAGAACTCAATCGTAAAAGGAGAACCCTTAGAACAAGCAAAGCAAGTAATGGTTAATTCCGGCTACGACCAAAATGAAGTCGAAGAAGCCTCACATTATGTAGGAGGAAACATAACTCAAAACAACCAACCAAGACCTAGCGAACAACTAACAATGCCAAATCAAAAACAATTCATGCAAAACCAACCGTTCCAAGCAAACTTCCAAAACCAAAATCCTCAAGCACAACAGCAAAACCAACTCCAACCAACAACTCCAAATCAAAACCCTCAATTAAACCCAACCCAACAACTCCAAACCCAGCCAATCCAACAACCACAATTAAACCAACAACCAATTCAACAATTAACTCAACAACCACTAACAAATCAAACAACAAGCCCACAAAACAACAACATCCAAGACAGCATAATACAATCTGAAAACCAACCCACCTCACAAGAAAACCCTCAAAAAGAAAAACAGCCAACAAAAAAATCATACAAATTAGAAATAATGTTAGTCGTAATCCTAATCTTACTCCTCGGAGTCCTAGCCCTAACATTCATATTCAGAAACTCCATCCTTTCATTCTTATCCTAAAACCAACAAACCAAAATGTCCATCTACCAACCCTCAGACGATTCATACTTACTACAAAAATCATTAACCAATTTCCTAAAAAACAAACCAAAATCCCTAAAAATCCTCGACATGGGATCAGGCTCCGGAATCCAAGCCCAAACCTGCAAAAACCTAAACTTTAATAACATAACAACAGCTGACATAAACAAAGAAGCAACCACCCATCTAAAAAAACAAAATCTAAACCCAATCCTCTCAAACCTCTTCTCAAGCATCAAAACCAAATTCGATCTAATCCTATTCAACCCCCCCTATCTCCCCGAAGACAAAAGAGAACCAAAAGACAGCAAGTTACAAACCACCGCAGGAAAAAAAGGCCACGAACTCATCACCAAATTCCTCACCCAATCAACCACCTATCTAAAAAAAGACGGAACAATCCTCTTACTCTTCTCAAACCTAAGCCAACCCAAAACCATATTAAAACACTCCAAAAAACTTAACTACAATCACAAACTTCTCGACAAAACCAAAATCCCTTTCGAAGAATTGTATGTTTATGAATTTAAATTGGGCTAGGTTATTGCCACTTTTATTAGAATTTGATTATTGTTTGGATTGAGGTTCGTGTTAATGAGCTCTTAAGGATAATCCTCGCTTACCTAATTTATCCCTAACTTCATTTAGACCTGTCAATCCAAAATTTCTTGTTTCAAGCAAATCAATTTCATCATATCCCACTAATTCTCCGATAGTTCCAATGCCCAATCTAGTCATACATTTTTTCGATCTTCTTGAAAGATTAAGATCAGTAACAGGTCTTTTCAGCATATCTGCTCTAGAATCCTCTTTTGTAGGTTGATATAAACCTTTTTCAACTAGACCTGCCATGATTGCTTCACAAGACTTTGCACCTAGTTTATCCATATCTAAATTATTATAGGGGTCACTAGCTTCATTTACCTTATCCAATAAATCACTATAGGTTCTAACACCATACTTTTCAAATCTTCCCTTTATTCTGGTAATTAATTGAGTACTAACTCCCTTAAGAAATGAAATATAATTGATTCTTTCATCTTCTTTGTTTTCAGTTTCTAAAGAAGCAACCGGAGTTTCAAGAGCTCTTACAACATCATCCAACTTCCCATATAAAACTTCATCATGAGATGTGAATGCATCTCCTAACCTATCTAGTAAATCTTTTCTTAAATCACCATCACCAACTAAAGGTGTAATTGAATCTCTATATGATTCAATAATGGTTCTTGCATATGAATTTTTTACTTCATCAGTCATCTTATATATTTACCAGAACTCTTTCCCTCAGGGTAGAAATACTATAAATCAAGTATATTTAAAACTTCCTAGTCTTGCCCCTTTTTATTATATTAATTATTTTTATAAAAAAAAGTCAGCTGATTTAAGGACTCATCCTCCCAAACCCCCCAAACCAAAACCTTTATAAAACAAATCCGAAATTTTCCTTATTTAAACCTTTAGTAACCCTTTAAATACTAAAATCCCTAATAACAACATCAAATGATAACCTCAGACGAAGATATTATTGATGAAGACGAAGACTCCGAATAGTTCTACTTACAATATGCACCAAAACTTATTAAGCATATTACTCAGGACAATCATTTTTATAAAAACATTATCCCAAAACTAATTACAAACGAGGTATCTTAAAATCGTAAAATTCGCACATATAACTGATTGTCATTTAGGTGGCTGGAGACAACCAGAACTACAACAACTAAACTTAGAATATTTCAGAGAAGCTATCGACCAATCTATAGAAGAACAAGTTGACTTTATTCTTTTCACAGGAGACCTCTTCGACTCAGCATTCCCACCAATTGAAACCTTAAAAGAAACCTTCTATGAATTCAAAAAACTAAAAGATGCCAAAATAAAATCATACGTCATAGCCGGAAGCCACGATTACTCAATAACCGGAAAAACTTTCTTGGATGTTTTAGAAAAAGCAGGATTCTGTGAAATAGCCAAATACGAAGAATCAGAAAAAGAAGTAATCCTCAAACCATTAAAACACGAAACCATCCACATTTACGGCTATCCCGGAAAAAAATCAGGATTAGAAGTCCCCTCAATAAGAAAAATAAAAATCCTAGAACCCTACGGAAACCATTTCAGAATCTTAATGCTCCACACAACCCTAAAAGAAGTAGCAGGAAACATACCCATCGACTCAATCCCCATAAACGAACTCCCCGAAGCAGACTACTACGCCATGGGCCACATACATATAGACTACGAACTAGAAAACAACAACAAACCAGTAATATACGGCGGACCAACATTCCCAAACAACTTCAAAGAACTAGAAGACCTAAAATCCGGCTGTTTCTACATCATCGAACTAGGGGGTTTCACAAAAGTAACAAAAAAAACCATCCAACTAAAAGAAACCCTCCCGATATCTATCGAAGTAACCAACGCCGTAGAAGCCAACGAAAAAATCATAAGCCACCTAAACACCCTAAATCTAGAAGACAAAATAATATTATTAAGAATCCACGGAACCATAACCAAAGGAAAAACCTCCGACATTAACTTCCACCAAATCCAATCCCACACAAAACAACAAGGAGCTTTCTCTTTCTTAAAAAACACCTCAAAACTAGAAATAGCCAAACCCGAAATCGACATAGACTTACAAGAAAAAGAAGTAGAAAAAGTAGAAGAACTAATTATCAAGAAATACGAATCCAACAACCCCTCAGACTATAACCAACTAATCTTCCAACTCATGGACATCCTCTCCCAAGAAAAACAAGAAGACGAAAAATCCATGATTTTTGAAGAAAGGCTATTATCAGCACTGGGTAAGACGTTGGGGGTTGAGTTGAATTGAATTGAATAAATTAATTACACAAATCTATTTAAATAAAAATACCTTCATCATTATATGAAAGTAGAGAAAATAGTGTCAATTGCAAGTGTAAACGATCTTGCAATAGGATTAAATACAGATAAAGAAGGGCGCTGTATAAAGTTGCTTATGAACTAATACGTGTTGGTATTACTAACGGATCTTATCCCGATGGAGATCAAACCATAAAAGCCCCTCCTGCAGATGCTCCCTCTCTAGAAGAGATTAGAAAATATCTCAACAGAAAGTCAATTGAATAACAAGAGTAATTCTGCCACAACAATCCTTATAACCAATTTCTCCTTTCCAATAAAAAAGATGCAATCTAGAAAACCCCCTAAAAACAATAAAATCTATAAACACATCAATACTAGTAAAACCAGCAATCTAAAGATTGTGAATATGCTCCCCGGTGATCTAATGATTGCCGGATGCTTTTATTCTTTAAAATATAAGAGGTTCAAATGAAAGGTACATTAATTTTTGTCAAGAATTCATAAATAAATAACAACCAAAAAAGATGCTATTAAAACATTTATCAATCAAAAACCTAAGAAGCTATAACAACCAAGAAATAACCTTCCCAAAAGGCTCAACCCTATTATCAGGAGACATAGGCTCAGGAAAAACCACAATCCTTCTAGCCATAGAATTTGCATTATTTGGAATCCAACCAACACAAAAAGCCACCTCTCTAATAAAAACCGGAGAAGACAACGCAGAAGTTAAACTAGAATTCGAAGTAGATAACAAAGAAATAATAATAGAAAGGAAACTCAAAAGAAGCAAAAAATCAGTAACCCAAGACTACGTCTCAATAACCATAGACAACCAAAAATACGAAGAATCGATAACCGAAATAAAATCCAAAATCTTATCACTATTAAACTACCCCCAAGAATTCTCCAAAAAAACAAACCTCCTCTACAAATTTACAGTTTACACCCCTCAAGAAGAAATGAAACAAATAATCCAAGAAGCCGGAGAAATCCGTTTAAACACATTAAGACATGTCTTCGGAATCGACAAATACAAAAGAATCCAAGAAAACACCTCAATACTAACTTCAAAACTAAGAGAGAAAACAAGAACCAATCAAATCCTAACTCAAGATCTAGATGAACTAAAAGAAAACCTAAAAAACAAACAAACAAACCTAGAACAAAACAAAACCAATCTAATCAAAGCTGAAGAAAATCTAAAACAAGCCTTAGAAAAAAGAGAACTAATAGAAAACGAACTAAACCAACTTAAAGAAAAAATCGAAGAAAGAAAAGAATTAGAATCGGAAAAATCAAAGAACAACGTAATAATTAATGAAAAAAACACCCAAATCAACGGAGCAAGAAACAACATAGAAGAATTAAAAAAACAACTTGAAGAAGCAAATAAAATAAAATTCAACCAAGAAGAATACAACGCTCTAACTCAACACACCTCATTCCAAGAAAATAAAGAAAAGGAACTACAAAGCGAATACATGGACTTAATAGGAAAAATAAAATCCCTAGAAAACAAACAAGAAGAAGCCCAAGCCTTAATAAGAAAACTCACAGGTTTAGAAAAGTGCCCCACATGCCTACAACAAGTATCACAAGAGTACAAGGAAGGCATGTCTACCAACGCAAACCAAGAACTCATAGACTTAAAAAAAATCATCGAAACATCAACCAAAAGAAAACAAGAACTAATAAAATCAATAGAAACCTCCAAAAACTCAAAACAAGATTTCGAAAACAAAAAGAAAGAATTAGACCTACTAAAAATAAAACTAGAATCCTTAAAAGAAAAAGAAGAAAGAATAACAAAATTCGAAGAACAAAAAAATACATTGGAAAAAGAAATAACCAATTTAAAAAACAAGGTAAAAACCTTAGAAGATTTAATAAAAGACTACGACAAATATCAAAATCAATTCAACGAAAAAGAACTAGAATTAAAAGAGGCCAAAAAATCCGAAAACCTATCCATAATCAAAAGAGTAGAAATAAAAAAAGAAATCCAATTTTCAGATCAACAAATCCTAGAATCAAAAGAAAAAATTGAAAACAAAGAAAAAATTAAAAAACAAACAGATAAAATCAAAGAACTAGAATCCTGGCTCTCTCAAAAGTTCGTAGAAATAATCACCTTCACCGAAAAACAAGTAATGACAACACTAAAAGATGAATTCTCAAAACTCTTCTCAAAATGGTTCTCAACCCTAGTCTCAGATAACCTAACTGCAACCCTGGCCGACGACTTCTCCCCAATCATCACACAACAAGATTACGAATTAGAATATTCTTTCCTAAGCGGAGGTGAACGAACAGCCATAGCCCTAGCCTACCGCCTATCTCTAAACCAAGTCATCAACTCCTTACTAAGCAACATCAAAACCTCAAACCTAGTTATCCTCGACGAACCCACCGACGGATTCTCAGCCCAACAACTAGAAAAAATGCGAGATGTCCTAGATCAATTGGATATTGAGCAATTGATATTGGTTAGTCATGAACAAAAAATGGAAGATTTCGTGGATAACATTATTAAGATAAAGAAAGAAGGAGGGGTTAGTGGGGTTGAATGAAAAACTTTATAAACCCCATTAACCACTAACCATTATAAATTCTTAAAGAATTACAATTCACTTTAGAATTCCTATTAAAAAATGGATCAAGAATTAAAAAATAACATTCTCAAATCGAGTACAACAATACTTGGGGTTGTATGCAAAGACGGAGTAGTCATGGGCGCGGACCGACAAGCCACCGCGGGAAATCTAGTCGTAAGCAAAAACGTCCAAAAAGTTGTCCCAATAAATGAATACTTAGTCGTATCAGCAACAGGCTCAGTATCAGACATCGAAATGCAAAAAAAAGTCATCTCAGCTGAACTAAGATTAAAAGAACTAAAAGGAAAACGAAGACCTACAATCAGAGAAGCTGCCAACCTTATAGGAATGATGACTTACAGAAACATTCGTCAACCTTCAATGATCCCTGCAATGGTAGGAATGTTAGTCGCAGGAACAAACAACGACGGAACAACAGAACTCTACTCAGTAGAACCTGCAGGAACCGCAATCAAGATAGAAGACTACGACGCCAACTTCGGATCAGGAATGCCATTCGTCCTAGGACTACTAGAAAGACAATACTCTTACAATCTAACAATCCAAGAAGCAATCCACTTAGTCACCGAAGCCCTAAAATCCTCAACCCAAAGAGACACCGGATCAGGTTACGGAATAGACATTTTCACAATCCAAAAAGAGGGGATAAAACAAGAAATAGCTCAAGAAATCGCAGCTAATTTCGTGGACAAAAAAGGACAAAGAAGATAATCCACTAATTTTAATATTCAAAATGAAAATTAAACAATCAATCAGTATACAATCTAAAGAAAAATCTAAATCAACGCTAGGAGGTAGCATTTAGCAAGTTAGGAAAGGTGACTTGTTAGGAAAACCTAGGTTTTCATACGAGATGGCAGACATTCTAAAAGACATTCAAAAAGAACTCCCAAAAGTAATAAGCTCAGCTAACTTCGAAGGAGCAAACATAGTCTTATACACCGACGAAATAGACTTCTTAGTAAATAACGACGGGAAAATAAGAGAGCTAGTTGGCAAGTTCAAAAAAAGAATCGAACTTCGAGCCGACCCAAAACTATTAAAAACTGAAGAAGAAACAGATAAAATAATTAGAGAAATAGTCCCAGAAGAATCTGAACTAACAAGCATCTTATTCGACCCACAACGTTCTATTGTGGTCATAGAAGCAAAACGACCCGGATTAGTCATAGGAAAATCAGGAGGCTTATTAAAAGAAATCAAAGAACAAACTTTATGGATTCCCCAGATACAACGTTCTCCAGCAATTCAATCAAAAATTACAGAAAATATAAGAAACGTTCTCTACCAAAACAACAACGCAAGAAAAAGATTCCTAAATTCAGTTGGTAAAAAAATCTACAAAGAATGGAACCCTGAAAAAATGGAAGGTTGGATAAGGGTAACTATGTTGGGAGGCGGAAGACAAGTAGGAAGATCCTGCATTTTATTACAAACTCAAACAACAAAGGTCCTCATGGACTGCGGAATAAACCCAGCAGCAAAAGGAAAAGACCGTTTCCCGTACCTAGACATTTCAGAATTCAAAATCAGCGAACTAGATGCAATAATCCTAAGCCACGCCCACCTCGATCATTCCGGACTAATCCCCTACCTATTCAAAATGGGTTACCGAGGACCAATTTACATGACAGCCCCAACCCGAGACTTAGCAGCCCTACTAGCCCTAGACTTCATAGGCGTAGCATACAAACAAGCGGCAGCACCATTATTCTCCTCAGTAGATGTGAAGGAAATGGTAAAACACACAATCTGCCTAGATTACAACGAAGTAACAGACATAGCCCCAGACATCAGAATAACTTTCTACAACGCCGGACACGCACTAGGTTCAGCCGAAACCCACATCAACATCGGAAACGGAGCCCACAACCTAGTCTACTCAGCAGACATAAAATACCTAAGGACAAGACTCCTAGAAAAAGCAAACTCCCACTTCCCAAGAGTCGAAACAATGATCCTAGAAGCAACCTACGGAGGAAAGAACAACATCCTACCCTCAAGAAGAGAATCAGAAGAAGCCTTAATCAAAGAAATAAAAGTAGCAATTGATAGAGGAGGAAAAGTTCTAATCCCAGAACTAGGATTAGGAAGAGCCCAAGAAACGATGCTAATATTAGACGAAGCCATGAAAAACAACCTCATGCCAAAAGTCCCAATCTACATCGACGGAATGATCTGGGACATCAACGGAATCCACACCGCCTATCCAGATTTCCTAAACAGCCAAGTAAGAAGAGACATTTTCCAAGATAAAAACCCGTTCGTATCAGACATCTTCAAACGTGTAGGATCTCCAGGAGAAAGAAAAGAAGTCATAGAAGGTAGTCCTTGCATCGTCCTAGCAACATCAGGAATGTTAGTCGGAGGAGCCAGCGTAGAATACTTCAGACATTTTGCAATCAACCCAGAAAACAAATTATGTTTCGTATGTTATCAAGGCGCAGGATCCCTAGGAAAACAGGTCCAAGACGGAGCCAAAATAGTCAAAATGAACATAGAAGGCAAGGAAGAAATAATCCACGTAAACTTCGACGTAACAACCATCGACGGTTTAAGCGCACACGCCGGAAGAAACGAACTTCTAAACTTCGCAAACCAATCCCAACCAAGAGCCTCAAAAATAATCCTAAACCACGGCGAACAATCGAGGTGCTTAGACCTAGCCTCATCAATCTACAAACTCCATCACATAGAAACTAACGTCCCAAAGAATATGGAAACTATAAGACTTAAGTAATTTCTAAACCTCTCCTGTCCTCTTATGCCAGTCAATATGCCTATCATAAAAACAATGACCACCGCACCTTAAGAGATGCAGTTTGATAAAGGCCTTTGTTTTTAGGAGTTAGAAAAAATGACATCGCAAAACGCGATGTCCACTGCCTAAAGGCAGTGGTTTATATTTTTTCTAAATCAAACTTCATATCTAACTTATAAGAATTCAAAGCCAATTTCCAAGTCAAACCCAGATTAAGCATCAACAAACCAATAACAATAGCCTCACTCTGCCAACTCCCACCAATAATCTTGAGCAACAATTGATAAGCAATAAACAACCCAAACAAAATCAACAAAACATCAATCCAATCAATCTTCATTAACACTAACCTCCAAAACTCACTATCTTAATCAAATAAATACCTAACAAAATTATCAACAACCAAATAACCATAGACATCCAATCAATCCTAGTTTCCATCAATAAAACAAACAAAATAGATTTAAATAATTTTTGAAAACATCAGCTCCATCCCATAAATCAATTTCTACCCTAAATTAAGGGTGGGTGGGAGGGTTAATTTATTAGGGTAGAAATTGCAAATAATTAGTTTTGGGGTGGAGCTGAAAACATCAATCACTTTAAAAACTCTTTTCACCATCTACAATTACAAAAAGATAAATCATGGTTCTTAAAGAGAACCCTTTCTTAGGAGGGTTGCATCTAGGGAACCTAGGTTCCTAGATAATGAAACACAACTCAAAAATCACAACAATTCTAATAACCATGTTCATAGTAACACAACTAATAGGTCTATTCATAATTTCAACATATCAAATAATCCCATTACCATACGGCATGGAACCCCCAGAAGAAATAAAAGACCAACCTCAAGGCCCTTCAATAATCATAGCTTTCATAATAGCCATAACTCTTTTCATGATCCTAATCAAATTCAACCTATCAACTTTCATAAGACTCTGGTTCTTCATAGTAACCACATTAGCATTAGGCCTAGCCCTAACTGCAATCATCTTCTCACTAAACATAACAACCTACTACTCACTATTAGCACTAATCATAGCCCTCCCTCTCGCTTACATAAAAATCTTCAAAAGACACCTTATAACTCACAACCTAACCGAACTCTTAATCTATCCCGGAATCGCCGCAGTTTTCATCCCACTACTAAACACTATATGGATAATCATAATCCTATTACTAATCTCACTATACGACATCTGGGCCGTCTGGCACTCTAGCTTCATGGAAAAAATGGCCCGTTACCAAATCGAGAACCTAAAATTCTTCACAGGATTCTTCATCCCATATGCAAATAAAAACCAAAGAAAAAAAATAAAACAATTAAAACAGAAATACAAAAACAACGACAAAGAACTAGAAAAACATTTCAAAAAATCAAAAATAAAAGTCAACCTAGCAATCTTAGGCGGTGGAGATGTCATCTTCCCAATAATCACCGCAGGAGTTTTCATGATAGCCTACAATTCAATCATCCCCGCACTAATAATCTCAGCAACAGCAACCCTCTCCCTACTCTACCTATTCATCCTCGCAAAAAAAGGAAAATTCTACCCAGCCATGCCCTTCTTAACTATCGGGATGTATTTAGGGATGATATTTTATTGGTTGGTTTTTTAAATATTTTCTAATGGCCCAACTAATTGTAAATAATGTTGATCGGTAACAACATCAACTTTATCTCGATCAATGATATCTATACAATTACCTTCACTAACTTTAAAGGGCATTACACCATCCATTACATGATGATTTGGAAGAAAAACTTTAGTATAAAAATCTTGGCAAGGCCCACAACGCACCATATGTTTCCCCAACAAATCTATTGCAGTCTCAATTGCATCATTTGATTCCACCCTTATATATCCTGGATTTGAAGAAATATACTCTGCAAAAATACCAAGGTTAGTCTTATTAGTCTCATAATCAGCATTTAGCTCGGATATTAAAAATTTCATATCATAATCACTAAGATATTCTCCCCCATCCATATCCCTAATTATGGAAGAATCTTTCTCATCATAAGGCCTACTTGCCAAAACCTTAGCCATTACTAATGGGTTAACCAAATCAATTATTACCTCTAATTTTTTAAGAGGTATCTCTTTACATTTCTCTATTTCATCACTAGTCATCTCAACTATCTACATTATTACCCCTTATAACCCTATCCCTAACCAAAAATTCCAATTCAACCTTAAAGATTCTACCATTTTGTTCTGATTCTCCAGTGATAACAAAAACAAAAGCTTTATATACCCAATTATATAAACAAAAGTATTGAAAATGGCAAAAACTACACAAACTATGGATGAAGGTATAACTGATCACTTAGGAGAAATGTTAGTACTAGAATTAGGAAAACAAGATACTCCTGTCGTTACTGGATTTTTCTACAGTTATGATGGAGATTTTTTAGAATTAAGCGAATATTTACAACACGGAGAAAACTGCACATTACCTAGAATACTAAGATCTAAAGATGAATTAGATCCAGATACAGACCCAAGAGATGATGCTTCAAAAGATTATTTCTTAGATAGGAAATTTGTCAACAAATCAACAGTCGTATCAATTCAAACTCTTGAGGATGTAATGGGGCAATATACAACAAAATGATAATCAAACCAGAACTTGTAAACAAAATTAAAGATTACTTTAATCTAAACATTTACGAAACTAAAGTATGGGTAGCCCTATTAGGTAAAGGAGTAGCCAGTGCTGGGGAAGTAGCTGAACTTTCAGGAGTGCCAAGATCACGTACTTACGATGTTCTAGAAAGCTTAGAAAAACGTGGATTCGCAATAATGAAACTCGGCAAACCTGTAAAATACATCGCAGTAAAACCAAACATCGTTATCGAAAAACTAAAAACAAAAACAATGAAAGAAACCGACGAAAAAATCGAAAACATCACAAAATTAAAAGAAACAGAAGAATACAAAGAACTACAACAACTATACTCAACCGGAATCCAACCAATAAAACAAGAAGACATCTCGGGCGCAGTAAAAGGAAAATCAACAATATACAACCACCTAAAAGAACTATTAGAAAACTCAAAAAAAGAAATAATCATATGTACCTCAACCCAAGAAGTCCAACTAAAATCAAGATTCTTCTCACTATTATTCGACAGACTAAGAAAAGCAAACATCAACATGAAAATAGCCCTATCAGGAGACGAAAAAGACATTAAAAAAATAAACAACAAATTCAAAATCAAAGCCAAAAAAATCCTTATCGACTCAAAATTCTTCATCTCAGATAACGAACAAGTCCTATTCCTAATCTCAAACACATCATCACCAGACGAAGAAATTGCTGTTTGGTTAAACACACCATTCTTCGCTTCAACTCTATCGTATATGTTTGATCAAGCTGTGAAGGAGTAAGATGATGGATGATCTTGAAATCCTTAATCCAGAAAAAGGGCAATTAGTTTTGATGATAAGGCCAGTTGGATACGAAACTACTTCTGTAATTGATATGT
>CEPZ01056302.1_pt1 | contig 26922 bp, 36 predicted proteins | sample 530461 | NCBI WGS metagenome assembly CEPZ01 (sample SAMEA2620106, study PRJEB7988) | marine metagenome | isolation source: saline water (ENVO:00002010), including
ATAAGCATTGTTTACAACACATCTGTCGCTGGCGGAATACTTGTTGGTGGTTTGGCAACCGCATCAAGCGAGGAAGCCAAAATTCCTGATGGTGGGGGGCTCATTGGCGGCATAGCCACAATAAACGTTATCTATGGAGTTTCTGTTGCTGGTGGTGCAATTACTGGCGGCATTGCTGACGAGGATTTCAGTGACGTTATTCAGATAGGTGGCGGTATCCTTATAGGTGGCGTTGCTGACAATATAACCAATGTAATTGAAACTCCTGATGGTGGAATACTTGTTGGCGGCATTGCTGATATAAGCATTGTTTATAACACATCTGTCGCTGGTGGAGTTCTCACTGGTGGCATTGTTAACGAGTCAATGGGTGGCTCTATCAGTGTGAGTGGCGGAATGCTTGTTGGCGGTTTGGCAATTACGTCAAGTATTGAAGCCAAAATTCCTTCTGGTGGAATGCTTGTTAGCGGCATTGCTGACACAAACGTTATTTACAACACATCTGTCGCTGGCGGAATGCTTGTTGGCGGTTTGGCAATTGCATCAAGTATTGAAGCCAAAACTCCTGATGGTGGGGGGCTCATTGGCGGCATAGCTGACAATACAACCAATGTAATTGAAACTTCTGATGGTGGTACACTTGTTGGTGGGCTTGCTGACATAAACGTTGCTTACAACACCTCTGTCGCTGGCGGCATCTTTGTTGGTGGAATAGCAGTATTTATTGATATCATTAGAGGTGAGGGTGGTACTCTCGCAGGCGGTCTTGCTAATGTTACAAGTGAAGAAACTAGGGTTTCTTCTGGCGGCACATTAATTAGCGGTATAGCAGATGAAGCCCTCAGCGATGTTGTTGAGGTGGATGGCGGCGGGCTCGCAGGTGGAATTGCTAATATTGTGGCTGCTTATGGCGTCTCTGCTGTTGGCGGCACATTGGCTAATTCTGCTGTTGAAGGTTTTGTTGTTCATTATCCCACTGTTGGTGGTGGGATAATTGCTGGTGGCACCGCCAATGAGACAGTTAACCTAATTGAATCCCCTGTTGGCGGAACATTAGTTGGAGATTCAGCAACTGTATCAAGTACAGAAGCCAAGATTCCGGCTGGCGGCATACTCAATATTGGTGTTGCTAATGTGTTTGCAAGTTTCAATCCTTCTGTGTCCAACGGGGTTCTTACAGGTGGCGTGGTAGATGAAAGTTTAAGCGACGTTGTAGAAGTCAACGGAGGAACGCTTATTGGTGGCATAGCAAATGTCGATGTTACTTATAGCATTTCTGTTGCTGGCGGAATCATCACAGGGGGTGCAACAGATGAAAGTTTAAGCGACGTTGTAGAAGTTAGCGGAGGAACGCTTGTTGGTAGTTCTGCTGATATTAGAGTTGCCTATTACCTTCCTGCTGATAGTGGAACTGTTGTTGGCGGCATTGCTGGCATCAACAGTGCTGAAGCCAAAATTCCTACTGGCGGTATTTTAATCGGTGGCGAAGGAATTGAATCTATTACAGAAACTCCAACTGGTGGAACTGTTGTTGGCGGCATTGCTGGCATTAACAGTGCTGAAGCCAAAATTCCTACTGGTGGTATTTTAACAGGAGGCCAAGCGGGAAGAGTGTTTTTCCCATCCTCAGAGGGCGGTATTCTTGTTGGCGGCATTGTAGAACCTGCCGAAAATGTTGCTGGCGGCATGATAATTGGTGGAATATCAACCATTATTACAATTCCATCAGTTTCCAGAATCACTGACTTCGCTTTTGAATTAGACGGCAGAGTTTTCGTAGAATCTAGTAGTGTCATAATTAAAGCCCGCAGAAAAAACTGGCTGGGACAAAAGTTCTACACGACAGCATCAGGCGAGGAATATGAAGAACACATTTTAGCGGGACACATCCCCATTTCTTCAGGTTTGGATAAATTGATAACTAATTTCAATAAAGTGGGATTAGTATCTACTCCTGTGGGATTGGCCACAAAATTGGATGAAACCTCCAATGGTGCCCCCAAAACTAAATTGGACAAATTGATAGCTAATTTCAATAATGTGGGATCAGTACCTGCTCCCAAAGGGAACAAAATACTTGTTAATCAGTAAATATATTTATGGCAACATTTAATGAATCAGGAAGTGGAGGAATTTTAATAGCTGCTTTGCATGCTTCGCATCGTTCTTACGTGGGAAGCGGCAATATAGAGTTAATTAATTGTGCTATAGTTACTCAAGCTAATTTTTTTGTTTCTCTTTTTGGCCCCGGCGATATCGCTTTTTCAGCTTTTGCGGCGAAGAAAGGGATATTGGAGAAAGTGTGTATTAAAACAGTTGCCAGAAATTGTTTTTCTAGAAGTGGTGCTGTGGCGGGGGCAGGATGCTTTTCTGTATACAGAGATAAATACAACAGCATATGGCTAGATGAAGACTTAATGTTACAAGTTGAAGCCACAACGGTAGCTCAGGCTTATTTGGATACGTTTATAGCTCACGAACTTGAACTTCTGAGGAATTGTTAATGGGAATTTTAAATCCAGATGGAACACCATACAGTTTATCTGATATGGAAAGATTTGACCCTGATAGTCCTGAACACGAATTGACAAATTTGTGGGATTCAGAAGTAATTCAATTTGGTGGTTCCCCTGTTTTCTATTATGAAGTCTTCATTCAAATGAACACGATAGACGAACTCTATCAAGAAGACAGAGGGAAATTGTACTCCACCATTCCTGTAGAGTTAAAGGGCTTCTATCGTCCAATCACAAGTCAAAACGCACAAACAGAATTTGGCATTGATGCTTTGGAAGAAATTGAAATTGAACTGAATTACAGGGATGTGTTAAATACGGTTGGTCACCCGCCCAAGGTTGGTTCTAGAATTTTCACTCCGCACAAAAGACAGAACTGGATGATTGTTCAAAGAAATGTAGATGATTTTAGATTGTGGGGTGAGTTGAGATTAAAACTTTATTGCAGTGTCTTCCAAGAGAATCTTACTACAAATGAAGGGGCTGTTACACAGCCTGTACCAGATTTTAAGATTAACTAAAGTAGAATTCCTTCTTAAATTTAGGAGGATGCACGTTTTTAAATAGACGTAAAGGTACTTTAAGTGGTGGTTTCAATCTCGGAATCACCACTATTTTTATTATTTCCCTATCTTTCTTCTTCCCTATCTTAAAACGTTTCATATCACATTATTATATTTAAGTCTTATATATAGTTAACTATATAGGAGTATCATGACACAAAGAAGATTGGAGCAGTGTAACGAGCCGGGTCTTGTAAAAGACCTCAATATTGATCCGCCAGTGGAATATTGTGCTGACGATGGGTCTCCCAATCTTAATGATCCTGATGACAAGCAACCTGATCTAGGTTGGTTAAAAAAAGCAACTCAAGTTCAGCCCGATGGATCACAAGCAAATTGCGATCCCATGCAAACTGGGCAAATTATCAATCGCACGGATCGGCCTGATAGAAATACCATCTATCGTTACACAAGGGCTTTACGGGGCACTGATGAGGCAATGGTTGATTTGTTTAAGGATATTGTGGTCATTGATGTCAACAGCAAGGCATGGCCAGTTCCTATTAAGTGGGCAACCCAAGAGAGGGCAGTGGCTCATGTTTTGCAGGATAATGTTAGAAAGGATAATAGTCTTGTTGTAGATAGGCTCAAATTACCCTTACTGGCTATCCACTCGAACAATTATGAATTCGACTCTTCTAGATACATTTACCACAAAGCTCTCAATTATATGAGAGACCCAAATAGTGGTAAACCGGGATTTACTATCAGAGAAAGGTGGGCAAAAGACACCATATTTGGAGTAGCGGCTGGAATTCCGGTCAATGTGAATTATACGCTGTATGGTTGGACTTGGTTTGAAGAAGACTTTAACCATATTTTCGAACAAATCATATTGAAATTTAGCCAACTGGCATATATACGAGTAAGGGGAGTACCTTGGGAAGTTGGTGTTAAGATACAAAGCGTAGCTAATAATGTTAACACTAACCCCGGCGATCAGGCTCAGAGGATTTTTAAGTTTCAGTTTAATTTGATGGCAGAGACTTATATACCACAACCGATAGTAAGAAAGAAGGCTGTTTTGAAAACGAAAATTGATATTGTCGAAGGACTTGAAGAAGAAGATATCGTCAGTGTCATAGATAAAATAGAAGCAGCGGTGGAGGAGCTTCAGTCATGATAAAAATTACGAACAAACAGAAATGTCCCGTCCAATTGGTTATTAGATCAAGGACGAAAGCAAGAGCATTTACTACGCTTAATATTCCGGGGAGAGGAGCGGGCAAGAATGTTTATCTTTTAGAAGATGAGCGACACACTGAATATGTTGATCGAGTGGAGAAAATGGGATTAATTTCCACTAAATATGTACCTAATCAGGAAATAATTCGAGAGGGAGAGTGAATAAATGGCAATACTAACAGGATTTCCGCCTTCGAATACGATTAGTCCTAGCGTTAGAATCACTGAGAAGGATTTGAGCTTTGTCCCTCCAATCCAACTATTGAATCGAGCAGGCTTAATCGGTTTTGCAAGCAAAGGGCCAATTAACGTTCCTACGCTTATCACAACACGAAGACAATTACAAACAGTCTTTGGGTTTCCACACCCAGAATCTAGCGACCCTTATATGATGTATGCTGCATTGAGTTACCTGTTGGTGGCCAACCAGTTGTATGTTGTTAGAGTTGCTGATGAAGATGCAGTTAGCGACGAGAGAGCTAAGACTGCGACCGTGGGAGTACCATCGGCAGGTAGTTTGATTCAAATCGAGTCAGACACCGCAGGTCCATACACATTTGCAACGGACAGTTTTTTCCGTTGGAGATTAAATGGAATTCTTTCATCCAAGACAATCGTTGCGTTAGCAAACACCTATACAACGGCTGCTCTTGTAACATTTTTAAATGATCAGTTGAGTGCAACTTTTGACGGCATTGAATTTTACACTGCCTCTTTGGACAAAATTGCTGTACAGACCGTTTTCGCACATGGCCCAGACGCTGAGCTAGAATTAGTCAGTGTTCAAGACGCTATGTACGGTGGTGCTGTTGGTCCTGCCAACATTAGCGGCATGGGAACCTTAATGACCGTTGCATCCACAGTGGGTGTAAACGACAGATTCCCGAATAACGGCTATCAAACAGCCGGTATGTACGACTTTACTGGCACAACTGGTCAGAACATCAACCTCGTTGTTGATGGAACAGATAACGTTAATATTGACAACGTAGTTCAAGTTATTGACCTTTCAGCCATAAGTGCTCTTGGGGATGTAGCTCTCGCAACTATTGTGACGACTATTAACGCTCAAAGAACCTCAGCGGGCGGAACTCTTCCAGGTGGATGGGTTGCAAAGGCTGTAGGCGATCAGCTTTCCTTCGAAACTTTGGCTACAGGTAGAGATGCAAGGCTTCTTGTGAAGTCCGACTCCACTGCCGACACCAGATTTGCGTTCGATAACGTTACTGCTGAAGGAACAAGTCCTATTGGTACATCTGGTGCCGCAGCCGTCCATACTTATGGTCGTGTAAACGGTGCTGCAAACTCCACTAGCGAAGTTACCTTTACGGTCAATGCAGACACGGCTGGTCAAGACGGAAATGCGACACAGATTGTCGTTGTTAACAACATTCGTGAAGCTAAGTTTAACATCGAAGTTTACAATAACGGTGGACAGGTTGAAGCATGGGGTGGTTTGGTCAAAGACGAAGCCAGCAGATTCTATGTAGAAACCTTCCTGAGTCTTGTAAGCGATTGGATTAGAGTCGTTGACGACACCACGGTAACTGGACCTCCTCTGGATGGTACTTACAGTTTGGCTGGTGGTTCAGACGGTATTCCAACCGATCCAGATGATCAAGACGCACTTGTTATTGGTAATCCACTAGCATTTACAGGAATGTATGCTCTCTCTGAGCCAGAACAGATCGACATCGATTTGATTGCTGCTCCGGGTCATTCATCCACTTCTGTAATCACAGCATTATTGGATTTGGCTCAAAACGTTAGACAAGACACTTTGGTAATTGTTGATCCTCCATTTGGACTAACAGTTAAAGAAATCGTAGCATGGCAAAACGGAACTCATCCGCTTAACACCACTCGCTTCGACTCTGACTTTGGTGCTCTTTACTGGCCTTGGGTTAAACTCCGTGATAATTTCAACAGAATTGATGTCTGGGCACCGCCTAGCGGTTCTGTATTGGCAACGATTGCTCGTTCCGATCAATTGGCAGCACCTTGGTTCGCACCTGCTGGTGTAACAAGAGGTATCGTTCCTCTTATCACCGATGTGTTCTCACGTCCAACTCTTGAAGAGCGAGACTTGATGTATGGCAACCGTAATGCCATTAACCCAATTGTGCAGTTCGTAGATATTGACGGATTCCTAGTCTGGGGTCAAAAGACCTTACAGCGTCGTCCAACCGCTCTCGACCGTATTAACGTTCGTAGAATGTTGTTCTTCGTAGAAAAGAGAATTCGTAAATCATCTCGTGTACTCTTGTTCGAGCCACACGATGCTCAACTACGAGGCGAATTCATTAGAATTGCTACCGATATCTTGGCTGATGTTAAAATCAGACGTGGTATTCATGAGTTTATCATCCAGTGTGATGCAGAACTTAATACTGCCGATGTTATCGACAGAAATGAAATGAGAGCAAGGATTGGAATTCAGCCTATTAGGGCCGCAGAATTCATCTTTATTGAATTCAGTATTCATAGAACAGGCAGCTTCACAGAGAACGCTGACACATTCTAAAAAAAGGAGACTAAAATATGCCTATTGATATGGGATTAGGACGAATTGGCGAGAGAAATATAGTCTTCAAAAGGAAGTTTCGTTGGACATTTGCAGTGTTCGATATCTGCCCAGATTTAGACACCCTGGACGCTTCCTTTGTGAAGTTAGCTTCTCGACCAAACATTTCATTCGAAGAAACAGAGATTAATTTCTTGAACGGTAAGACATGGATTCCGGGTAAAGGTACTTGGGAAACCATCACTGTCACCTACGTAGATGCCGCAGTCGATGACTTGCGTCCTCTATATAAGTGGTTAGCTGCTGTCTACGAATTCAACGAACCTACAAGATTAAGAATGGGTAGTCGTGCTTCATGGGCCGCTACTGGTATCTTAACGATGTTTGATGGTTGTGGCGAAGAAATTGAAGAATGGCAAATGGGCAATATGTGGCCACAAGCTATTAACTTTGGTGACTTAGATTATGCCGCCTCTGATGAGGTAACGATTGAGTTAACACTACGTTATTCAGACGTTAGATACACTAACTTCTGTCCTGGCTTCAACGTTGAAAGTTGCTGCCTTGGTTGTAACGCTGCTGTTGGTAGTTAATCTAACTTACTATCATAAAGTACAAACGGTAAAGCGAACCGTCCATCCGGGCGGCTCGCTTGCTGTTTATATTGGGAGACCTACCTTATGCCAAGAGATATGGGGCTTTTTTCAAGTGTTCTTGGGTCTAAAGAAACTGTCTTTAGACGCAAATTTCGTTGGTTGTTTGAAATTAGCGGGATAGTGGGAGATGAATTGCCGATGCTTCCGCCATTAAAGGCGGCAAGGCCAGCCATTTCTATTAAAGAAATGGAAGTCAGACACCTAGATGAGGTTGTTTACTACCCTGGCAGACAAGATTGGAAAACGATTAATCTAACATTATATCACATTCAGTGTGATAATAACCCAATTTTCGAGTGGCTCAGGTTGCTCTATGATCCGAAAGATGATGTCGATCCATTCAAATATGGATTAAATCCACCCCCGACTTTTGGATTGCCGGGTCCAGCCACTGGTCCAAATAGCTTCCCAACCCAATTTATTCAAAGATCAGCGACTTGCACGCTCTACGATGGTTGCGGGGAAACTATGGAGAGATGGATATATGAGTGTGTATGGCCAACATCCCTAGATTGGGGAGAATTGGACATGGAATCCTCAGATATCGTTTATGTAGATATCTCTTTAAGGTATGCAAGAGCGTTTGTAGAGGGGGATGCTCAGTAATTATTCCTCGTCTTCCTCATCCTCATCCACATATTCAGGAAATTCATTCTTGAGTATTTCTCGGCATTCCTTTAGAGCATCCTCTAATTGTTTGCCTTTCCACCCCAATACCCTACATGCACCACTTTTATTAAGTCTGCCTTTTTTGGTATATACCTTATTTTCGTTGGCCAAGAGAGCCTCGACTAACTCTCCAAACCCACGATCAGCTAGTTTCTTAATAATCTCTTGTCTTTCCAGAACTTCGATTAAATCGCTATTTTTTCTCATATTCCTGATTATACACTGAAATTAAGGTTAATGCAACCCCTAATCGTCTTTTAAATTATACTTAGATGTCTTTTTAACTCTTCCTGTGTTTATTTGACCACTTGTTATTTGCAAGAACAGATGATATTTCTTCTTTAGTTCATTATAATTCCTAGCAGACCTCCACAACTGACGAAAGTGGTTCAATATGCACGTTGTCATATAATTGAACGCCCTTCCTTTTTCTGGATCGAAACGATCTATTTTCTCAAAGCAAATGAGTACACCTTCTTGAATCGCATCGTCTGGGTCAACATTGCTAAATTTAAAACAGCGGACAATATTCTCTGAAAGCTTATAAAAGGCATTTGCCAACTGTTTTTGAGAATCATCAAATTCTATGACTATGACGTTATATCCGTCAACATATTTGTCTAGAGGTTCTGGGTTGTAGTACCTGTTTTTTGATATTTTCCTCTTCTTTGACTCTTCCAAATCATCTATAATTAACTCATAACGAGCCTTGTGTCTCTTGAAAGACTGAAACTTGTCTATAACTTGTTCGAAACTTTTATTGTTAAGGTACTCGGCCATTTACATTTACCTCAAAAGAAAAAAGGGTTATCTATATATCTGTCTTATTAAAATTATTTCTCTCTTTCTATTTCTCTAATACACTATGGAAAATGCACTAGACTTGCTTGCTTCTATCATTGCTAACCCCTTGCACGCTAGGCATTACCGAGTTCTTGCCGAGCTATACAAAAAACAAGGCCGAGTAAAAGAATACTCCGCCTTGAGCTTTCTAATAGAGAAAAGATTCCCAAAAAATGATAACGATACAGACGATAATCAAGCATGATACGCCAGATATGGCTGGATTTTTCGAATCTTTGGCTCCTTTAAGCCCCCAAATAATAGCAATTAACCTTGGGGCTACAGATGAATGCATTTCTTTGTGCGAAGCCCATCATACAGAAATATACAGACCTTATGACTTTCAAGATAATTATAGTGATGTAAGAAATGAGATAATCCCCAAAGGCAAATATGAATATCAAATGTTTATGCATCCTTGGGAAAAGGTGCTACAGGGGTTGGACCAATTAAAAAAACTCAACAAAAGAGTGTATAATATCCCCATAATTCATGAAAACCTATTGTCTAAAGAGGCTAGAATATGGAATACTGCTACTGATATTAGGTTTGTCAATCCTGTGTGCGAGCACTTAAGCGAAACAACAACAGAGTATTGTCACTGCATTTTATCTTCTACAAACGAATATGACTCACTGGAAAGATTATATCAGATTAGCAAGTGGAAACAACAAGATGTGAATAACTCAGACCCCTATTATTACATGGCTCTGTGCTATTTGACTCTAGGAGATTACCCTAATTTTCTAAAAACGTCGTCCCATTACATGCACATTAACACAAAAAAATCAATGTCTTCCACATTGAACAAATATTACTTTTCCTTGGTTAACACTTACATATCCAAACTTTCTAAACCGGCCTTACAAAATATAACACAGTGTTTAGAGATTAACCCCTTAATGGCTGAGTTTTGGTGTTTGGCAGGAGACGTATACTACCACCTTCTTAGAAAGTATGACAATGCTAGGTGGATGTATGATAATGCCATTATACTAGGGAGTAGACGGACACAAAGCGATCCGTGGCCTATGGATATATCAAAGTATAAAGAACACCCTGAGAAAATGATTAAAAGCTGTGACTCTATCATTAGCAACAAAAGTTATTTTGTTACATAGCTTTGTCTAAAGCTTCACATCTTTGGCGAACATCTTGAGAAATTGATTTAAGCATACTCAAGTGAGAAATCTTTAAGGTAGATATTTCATCTTCCATTTGTTTTCTTTGGGTGATATCTGTTAGAGACCCAATGATAAATTCATCACCATTCATGGCGGTAGCAGAAACCCACACAACTGTGCCATCTGTTTTCAAAAGTTGAACTTCAAAATCTGTTACTTGTCCGTCCTCATACAACATTTCTTTGAGTCTATTTCTGACTGATTCGTCATAATGTTCTGTGGAATGTACTTTGTTAATGACATCTTCGGGCTTGTCGTATCCTAATAGTTTGGCACCAAATGGATTAATTTCCACAAAAAGGCCATCTTTTAGACGTGTCTTGTAAAGTCCTACAGGGCATTGCTCAAAAAACTTTCGATAATCTTCGCACTTGTTCATAAAAACTCCCTTTATTGTTGTCTCATATATTTAGGTTATTATTACCAAAATATTAGTAAGCCTTACTATATTAGTGTAGTGATAAATTAATTAAGGAGAGTCTATGAAAAAGAAATCATATGAAGAAGTTAAGCAGATATTTTCATCAAAAGGATGTGAACTGTTAGAAGACAAATATAAAAACAATTCTACAAAAATGGTGTTTATTTGTAAGTGTGGAAATGCCCATGAAATAACTTTGAATCAATTTTTAAAAAGTCCCAAGTGTAATAAATGCGGGATCAAACAAATGAAAAAATCAAAAGACAAAGGGCAACAACCATGCAGAAAATGTGACAGCAAAAAGAATTTGATTGATAGGAAAACATATGGCAATATTTGTAAAGAATGTTACAACAAATATCATGCAGAGTTTCAAGCAAAACACAATAAAGAATATTACGTTAAACACCGAGACAAAAGGTTAAAGTATGGTGAAAAAAGACGTGCAGAAAAACCAGCTTTGCTGAATTATAGATCAAATAAAGCATATTACAAAACAAGAGTAGAAGTATTGGGACACTACTCTCCTGACTTGTCTTGTGTGCATTGCGGCTTTGATTCACATCTATCCCCTTTGTCAATAGATCATGTAAATGGAGATGGAAGCAAACACAGAAAAGAAATGAAAAAAACAAAAGGACATAGCAACATATACTACTGGTTAAAGAGAAATAATTTTCCTGACGGATTTCAAGTGCTTTGCATGAATTGCCAATTTATAAAACGATATGAAAACGATGAGGCAAAAAGAAATTAGAAGAAAATATCAAGTTCATTCATTATAACTGTAACTTGATCTTCCCAACGAGCTACATCTAATTGTTTGCGACCGGGAGGCAACTTTTGAAGTTTCTCTTCTAGTTCGTCGATATGACAACTGAAAACCTTCCAGTTGTTTTTGGATAGCTTTTCTATTTCTTCATCTGGGTCAACTACTTCTGTGGCTGCTGGATAGTATTCTCTTAGTTTATCAGAAGCATCTCTAAGGACGTTGATTATAAATTCATGGTTGCAAGCACATCCGGGGTCTTTAATGTATTTTTCAGCACCTTTTTGTAGAGATTCAGGCAGGGAATCAACAAATCTTGGGTCTTGGAGGGCTTGCTTCACATCAAGTAAACTTATTTTTTTCTTCTTCATTTTTACGATCCAACTTTCTAACTCTAATTCCTCTGCCGCACTTAGGGCACTTTACCATAATGGGCTGCTTGGTGCTTTTCTTTATTTTGACCGTTTTGGTTATTGGGTCTATTTCTGGTGCTCCGCCCGGCACATCTGATCTGGGAACCTTTTTTAAGTCTTCATCATCCGAACCATCAGTAATTCTTTTATACCCACATGGCTCACAATACACTAAATATTTCTTAATGCTCATCTTCTTCTCGCTCCTCCTGTAAAGACTTACACATAATATAGAGGTAATGTTCTACCAAATAATTACGCACAACCTTTTCAAAGGATGAAAGAAAACTCCCTGCGAACGCACAAGCTATAGCAGTGATGATAAACCCAAATGATAAGTCAAAGAAAATTAGCGATCCCAGCAGCCCTGACCACCAACCAACACATTGATGACACTCAATTGCATCTGCAAAAAACTCAGTTGTATTTTTACCCCACCACTCTCTTACGGGTTCCGCTATTGAACTTTCCACTATAACGTTAGTGAGTCCGATAACAGCAAAGGCAAAAAAGATTAAAAGACTAATCGTCATCTTTTTTTTCTTCTTCTTCTTCTTTAAGATGAGTATATCTCATTTGCTTGGTCTTTTCCTTTAACGTCGCCAAGGCTATTTCTTCTAAACTGGGCTTTTTCAAGTCAATCTTTTCAACTCGACTTGCTTCTCCTACACATGGGAGCCACATACAGTGCCAACCAGCTTCCTTAAGTCTAGCGACATCATCAATGTGATTTTCTCTGACCATATCGACAAGTTCTTGTGGTCTAATCTTGTCCAGAAAATCAAGATTCACATTGACGTGGAAAACGACTATTCCGGTCCCCATCAAGTTTTCATTTAGTTCTGCCATTTTAAATCTCCAAATTTATTTCCAAAGGGATATATAGAGGTACTTAGAGTCCCTCCATGTAGTAAAATAGTTATGTCCAACCATTTCACACAAAGCTTCACAAATATTTGTCTTTGAGAGGGGGAGTTTAAGACTTTTGACCGATTTATAGTCAATTTTTTCTACCCTAACGGGTTCTCCAAAGAACTCGGATAGCATATCCAAATGCTCATCATTTAATGCATTAAGAAAATCAAATACTGCTTTTTTTGCAGTCTGGCGGAGAAACGATGCTTTTCGACCCATTTGCCACGCATAGATATGGTTCTGCAACTCCTGTGGAAGATGGTGTCTTATATTATCATTGTGAAAAATCAGCTTCTCTATATTTTGGAAATTTAATATTTTCATACTATCTTAAATCGATCAACACTTTCAAAAGTAACCTAGTAAGTGAGGAGAAATAATGGCAGATGAAACATATAGACCTCGTAAGATAGTTCCTACGCCGGACTTTGAGGGAAATTGGGAAGAAGAGGTGCCTACCAAAGGTACGCCCGTTCCACAGAAAAAGAACCGACCAAGCGGCAAAGAAATGTTGGCTGACGTACAAGCGGTAAGAGCACAAGCTGCTGCTGAGCGTGGCGAAGAGCCCCCAACACCACCAATTGAAGGTCTAGAAATTAGTGGCAATATGCCGCCACAAATGCAAACTGAAATGACTATGGCTAGATCGGAAAGAGGTAGTGCTATGAGTCCCACCACCAGAGGCAAAAAAGAGGAAGGTGGCAAGAAGAATCGTGGTAGGAAAAAGCCTCTTGCCATGCAAGAGCAGCAAAACCTATCTGTAAATGAAGGCGTAAAAGAAATCCTTAAGAGAGTTCAGCCATTTGTTGATCTAAATTATGATGAAATCACTCTCCCATCTATGGGTAGGTTTTATGATGGTGAAGACGGTCCTACTGATGGCATATTGCACGTTCGCCCGATGACTGGACAGGAAGAACAAATTCTTGCTACTCCCCGCTGGGTCAAAGGCGGTAAGGCAATGGACATGATCTTTGAAAAGTGTCTCCAAGAGGATTATAGCCCAATTAATCTTCTGTCTATTGATAGAACTTATTTGTTGATTTTCTTAAGAGGTATTTCTTATACCCCTGAATATGAAGTTGAGATTAAGTGCCCTGATTGTTCTACGAAGTATTCATCTGTCATTCACTTAAACGAACTTCCCATTGATGAGTGTTCGGATAATTTCGGACCAGAAAAATTAGATGATGTTCTGCCTACAACTGGCTTTGCTTTTGGTTACAGACTTTCAACTGGCTTTGATGAAAACGAAGTTTCTAAGCACAGAGAAAGAAAGGCAAAGTGGTTTGGAGATAGGACTACAGATGACACATTATTGTTCCGTATGGCCAGCCTGATTGAGTATATCGAAGATATTACCCACAAGAAGGATATTCAGACTGTTTTGGAGAAGTTGCCTGTAAGCGATGTAAATTATATCAGGAATGTAGTAAATGAGCCTCCATTTGGGGTAGATACTAAGATTCCACAAGTTTGCGTGAGTTGCATGTCAGAATTTGATATTGACTTGCCGCTAGAAGCAAATTTTTTCTTCCCACGCCGAGTGAGGGAGGAAGACTAGAAGACGAGCAGGGTAAAAAAATTGACCCACTTAGCTTGGCGTGCATGAAATTATGGCAAAACTTAATGGAGGAGAAATTTTTCTTTCAATACCATATGAAAATGGCTTGGTATGGGGTAGCCGATAAATACCCGATATTTGAAAGAAAATGGCTGATAGAACGATTCATGGAACAACGGAAGAAAGAAAATGAAGAAATAGAAAAATCTAAGAAGAAGTAGGCAAAAATGGGAAAAAATGTTTGGTTGAAACGCCGACGTAAACGAGAGATTAAAAAGATAGTCCAAGCAGCTATTGAAAAACACAAAAAGTTTAAAGGTGATCATTTAAAAATGGTGAAAAAAATAGCTGCTGAGTATATTAAGCTTACTAGAAGTGCAGATGGAATTACAGAAGTTGCTTCTGAATATATGTTGAGCGAAAGGGAACAAAATGGCTAAGGAGAGATTTCAAAATCCGGTTGTGGGAGATGACGTAACATTACGGTTCTACACCTATAATTCCAATAATTTATCTGCTGTTGATTCAATAACACAAGTAGAAATCTACGTGGTAGATGATACTTTGAAGGCAGCAGACAATCCTCAAGGGTTAAGGCTTTGCCAAACGATAGATTCTACAGATGTTGTGTCTGATCCTGATTCCCCTGGAGAATATAGTGTGGTTTTCACACTTGATTCCACCTGTTACGGGATAGGAAATTATGTTGATCGCTGGTTCGTTAGTTTTGAAACAAGTGAGCCAATAGCCGAAATAGACAATTTCTTTCAGATTTTTCCAGATATGTGGTACACCGACACCACGCCAATTGTCTATGATTTCAATTTTAACTTCAGACCAAACAGATTAAGACAGGGGTCTAAGCAATTCCTCATGATTGAAATTACTCCCAACATCCCAACGGCAAGTGATTTGCAGCGATATTATGAAAATCTTGCCATTGTCGCAACTGTGTGCATTTCTATTGAATTAGCGTGTGGGCCGTGCTTGCCAGAAGAAAAAGATTTAAGGTTAGTCGTTGATGAAGAACAGGTGACTATAAGAGAGAAGAACAGGGCGTTCTATCAACTGGACACGGAGGACTTAGATTGTGGGATGTACAATGTGTGGTTCAGATTGGACTTTGGAGGCAATCTGTACTTAAGTGACAAAATGCAACTCCAAATTTATGAATAGTGAGGAAAGATATGGTTGCAACAACAAGAAGAAAAAAGACAGTAAAGAAAAAGCCCAGAAAAGTAAAGAATCCAACAGTTGTCTCAAATATATTTGAAGTTGAGGCACCAGCATCCCCAGATATGGGAAAGGATGTGATTTCTTTTAAGTGGGACTTATACGAAAAGAACTTTACGATGAGGATCGTAGAGAATAACAACATGGATGCGTTTACTTGGATTGCAGGTATTACAAATGCTTACGATCAAGCACGTCTTCATACCCACCTAGCAAGCCACGATATGGTTTATGTAACGTTATTCAATCAGAATAACGATAAAGTAGCCCTTTATCGATTTGGCAAACTTACATTAAATGCTCACAGCACAGAACTAAACAAAGAATGCACATCGGGAAGTTGTGGCCGATTAGTTCATACGGTCTTAGTAACTTTTGAACGCTGTGAAAAAGATAAAGATAACGAAGAATAAAATAAGCTTTCTCTTCCTTTCGTGGTCACGACCTCAAGGTACAGGGGTCGTGACCTTTTATTCCCACCTTAAAATTTATAGGAGGTCCAAATGGACAATTTCCGTATCGACAAAGAATCTGGTCGTAACCACGACCGTCAATTTATAGCAAAGAACAGATGGGTTCTGAAAGCAGACCATTTAGATGAGATACTGCACAAGAGAGTCAAACTGGACATGTTTAATCAAGAGATAGAATTTGAAACATATAAGCCTGTTGGAGGAACTTCTGCTCAGCATTGGATAAAATATATGAAAAATCGGCATGCCAGAGAAAGAGAATCTATTGCTTTAACCCATTTTAATGCAGCAGGGGAAGAACTGGAAATGAAAGTATTTTGTGGATTAGAAATCTTTGGTCACAAGCAGCATTTGGATTACGAAGAAACAGAATTTGCCTACGATACAACGTATGTCAAATATGATAGAGTTATAGAATTGAAAGGCGTTAAATGCCCAATTTCGGGAGTAGTACATTTGGTTGCAGATAAAACTGAAATCCCTCTTCCTACTCCGCCAGCATCAGACGTGCCACCTTGGGTGGCTGACGTGCCTGACAAAGATACACCTAAAATCAAGAAGCCGCTCAATCTGTGTATGAAAAAGCGGCAACCTTGAGTGTGTGCTTCGAGTGTGAAGTCAAAGTGACTTCATTATAATAGAAAAAGCCATAGGAAATCCTATGGCTTTTTCTTATTAATGGCTAATTTTACGAAGTTTTGGTGGTCCCAGAAGCTTCATATCTAGCCCAAACTTCAGGATCAACTCGATTTCCAGTGCCAAAGACATTGTTTGTCAAAGGCTTAATATGGGGATCGGTTGAATCGGGGACTTGAACATCTGCAACGCCAAAATTCTGCATTGCGTCTTTAAAGAGTTCCTGCTTGCTTGGCGGGTTGAATCTATGATCAACCACGTCTGGCTTGTCATCCGTTTTCGGACGAGTTGGAATATAGCAGTCACAATCATCAGCAGTTAGATTGTGAAAATTCTTCGAAGCAGTCTGGCCAGATGCCCGACTCTTAAAGTAACCGCCAAGCTTACCACGAGATTCCTTAAAAGCAAATTCTGTATTGGCAACAGTATCGTTGGCCCATACAGCACAGTTTGCCACAGGAACATTGGTCTCTTGAGCTACCCGTTCGAGATAAACCTTGTTGCAGCCCATGTAATTAATGGTCCACTTATCGGAATTCTGAACGGACTCTGTAAGCTCTCTCAATGCATGCACATTGAAATGCTTGGAAGCATTCTCTTCACCATCAGTAATGACGGTAATGAGATAAGCAGTGTTGGGATCATCTGAGTCGGTGGTATCCAAGAATTTTTGGATTGTGTGTCCCACCGCATCTCGCATTGCAGTCGATCCCTTTGGAAGAAAGTCTTCCTCCGTAGCTTCTTCTAATTGGTCGGCTGGAACAGCCCAAAGGTGTTCCACAACAGAACCATTAAAAGTCAAAAGTGAAACGAAGATATCATGATTTTCATCTTGAGAATCTTCTTTAATCTGTTGCACTTGCTCATTATAACCTCGTACCGTTGCTGCCTTTGTTCGCCACATTGAGCCAGAACGATCAAGGATAATGGCAGCATAAGTAGTTTGCTTTTCCATATTATCTCCCATATCTTTTCACAAAACTATTGCCCGGTCCATGTCCCCAAACTACCTTCTGCCCGCTCTGAAAGGGGCCGACTTCATTCAGCCCTCCTGCCACTATTGGGTCGTTGGAAGAAAGGATAATGCGTAGGCGAGGAAGCTTGTCCTGCTCTGATAGCTCATCAAAAGCAATAACAGCATCGGCATAACGTGTTGAAAATGCCTTGATAGCATCGATTCCTACGAGGAGATCGAGCACATCATGGGAACTTTCTCTAGAGACTTTGATGTCGCCTCTATCTACAGCTATACGTGCAAGCTGCCTTAATTTAAGTTCAACCCCTTCCCATGATCGGTTAGTTTGATCGCAGGTTCCATCAGGTCGCAACGGGCGACCGGGGTAAAGTGGATTTTCATCGGCGTAATTTTCCGGCAGATATCCGATGGAATAGACTTTTTTCAAAGAACCATTCACCGTAATCTTATCTCTGCCTGCGTATCCTTGCTTAACTTCCTTGAGAAGACTAAGTGTGGATACCACATCAACTTCTCTACCTTGGGAGTAAACTAAAAAGCTTTCTCCACGAGAGATTTTAGAAAGACGCTCTGCTACAGGGCTGTCTGGCTCAGTTGGGTCATATGCATTTACCAACTCTTCGAGCGTCATGCGTTCGGCTTTTTTAGAAGTGACCGGACGCTGGCCCTTATCCTTCTTCTCAGAGGCATTATCCTTTTCACGAAAGATTCCAGCAATCTCTTTTGCTAAGATCATCTGTTTAACTTCTCTGCCACCTTCGCCACCAATGCGAACTGTGGGCAGACAATCAGCGATCTCTTCATGAGAAAATCGTCTTAATCTTTCTTCGGATGTCCCGCCAAGAACTTTGATGCAGGAAAAGAATTCGTCAATATTGACGTAACCGGGCTTATTTTCACCGATTTCAGAATTGTGTTCACTGAGTACAGAACGTACCCGTGCAAATTTATCATCAACTATCATTTTATCTCCTTCTACTACTACTAGAGACTACGTTGGACTTGTTTCCAACAATTTAACTTCTACCAGATATTATAGTCTGGTGCAACACTAATTTTAAACAAAAATTAATTATTCTTGACAATCTTTTTCTGGGCCTTCAACTTCTGTTGTAAACTCATGAAGTCTTGGAGACGGTGCCAATACGGTGACATCTTCATTGATAGCAACACCTATTGGGTTAATTACACTCCTGGCCCCGATAACTTTTCTTTCATCAATGCCGGTCAAATTCCTTGTATCCACAAGGGCTACAATACCTCCTCCTTCTTCTGGGTCACCCGCTTTTTCTTTCCACATGGAAATTGTCACGCTACCAGTCCCATTCCCGTTAGCAAATACTGTAACAACATCGCCATCTAATGTGACATCGACAATTTTGGCCCCTCTGGGACGCACGTCTATGTGGTAAATCGTAGCCACGGTTGGACCCATTGGTGGGCACATTTCGCCCTGTCGGACATCCAAGCCACCTACCGTAATCGTCATTGATTCAAAATAATATAAGATTGTACCCATATCATATATAGGCCACCAACTTCTGGATATGAATGAGTCTGGTGTTATTTGGAATGGTCTTTACTCCTTGACGAATAATAACGGCTGCGTCGTTAAACTGATTTTTTGCACAAAGGTTCAGTGTGACTTCCACTAGATTTTCCACATAATCTATGGATTGGTAATTAAACTTTAAATCTGGTGGGTCACCGAAAATCTCTCTGGAAAGTTCAATTATCTCCTCATCAAAATAAGCCAAATATTCATCCTCCTCTCGCATGTTCTGCCAACTATTTAGAGGATCAAATTTCTTAAAGCTACTTCCTCTACTAAATTGATAGCCTTTATTGGAGTGAAATTCTCTGTCGGTGTGTTCAACATTCATCTTTTCGGATATTTCTTTTCGATAACTAAGGTCGCTGAACCATTTGTTAAAGTTAATTACAAAATCTCCATTAAGATAAGCTTTGGCGTATTGTTTCCATATATCAAAAGCTCCGCTAGAAACTAAATTCAGATGAGAATAGAAGTCTCCGTAATCTTGCCAATCCTTATAAAAATCCACGTTATCTAAAGAGTTTCTAAGATGTTGCAAACGGCTGGCAAATGTGTTGAAGGGGTCTCTGAGCAAAAGAATTTTCTCCCCAGGAGGTAAATAGCTCAAAGGATAATCCTCAAAGCTTGCTAATTGAAAGTCATTTGAGGATGTGCCTTTAATGGACCACTGCTCTGTGGAATCGTTGACAACGTTGTTGTAATGTGTCCAATTGTTGTGGTGCCCCAATATCCAGTCGATTACGCCGTGATTTCCGCTACGACGGAGACCAGCAAAGTGAACACATTTTTCGAGAGGAACTTTAACCATACTGTATTAGAGAATTTACATTAGGAAAATTTTTCGTATAATAGATGTCATGAAAACGTACCCAAGTATCGATGGGCCATCAAAGGCTCCGCACGAACCGTGCATAGCGTTCCTTAAATACGACGGGTCCAACATCAGAGTTGAGTGGAACAGAAAAACCGGCTTCACAAAGTTCGGAAGCAGGAAATGTATGTTCGATGAAACGTCCAAATGGTTCGGATCGGTAATTCCTATTTTCCGAGAGACGTGGGAGGACCGTCTTGCCAAAGTGCTCAAGCATAAAGACTTCAGAGGTCTGAAGACCTGCACCTTCTTCTTTGAATGGTTTGGTGAGAAGTCATTCGCAGGCTGGCACGATCAAAAAGACGATACTCGCAATCTTGTTCTTTTTGATGTGAACCCACTTAAGAAAGGCATCCTTGGCCCTAGAGATTTTTTAAACCATTTTGGTCATCTTGATAATACCGCCGAAGTGGTTTACGAAGGCAATTTTAATGAGCCTTTCAAGAAGGGAATCATGGATGGGAGCTTTGAATTAAAGAGCGAATTGCCTGTAAAACAGCCAATTATTGAAGGCGTTGTTGTTAAAGGCGGGAAAAGCCACAAACTCTGGATGCGTAAGGTGAAAACGGCAGTTTGGAAGGAAGAACTCAAAAAACGCCGTCCTGACGATTGGGAGCAATTCCTTTGAGCCGAACATACTATATAAAAGTATGAAAACGTTCAAAGAGTTTCTTACCCTGCAAAGGGAAGTTAGAGAAAGACATATCGATGACATTGAAGAAAAGTTGTCTGGTTTAGACCCAGATGAGCTTCCCTTTGATGATATGTTTCAGGGCAAATATCGCTTTGTTATCCCCTTCGGAGATAAAGAGATAATCACCCTGAAGCAGCTTATTAAAGATCGCTATAATAGTGAAAACTTCCCCGGATTAATCGATTATGACATCAACTGGATTGATGGGCAAATCGAAGCCAAATATGAAAATCCGAGAGCAGGCCAAAAGGTCATCGACAAAAAGACTCGCAAAGAAACTATTGTTCCAGATTATGGAACCAAGAAGATTAAAATCTCCAAGTTTTTAAGCAACGTCAAACCTGACATGCTAAACTGGTGGTCTTCTTTCATGGACACAGATGCCATGACTGCTCAGACAAGAGAGAGCATGGCAAAAGATGCTGGCAAGTATCAAATTCTTGTTTCTCGCCATCCAGTTGATATCATGCGTATGAGCGATCATGACGCTTGGTCTTCATGTCATTCGCCACCAGAAAAAGGTTTTGGCGTCAATTATTTTCAATGTGCCAAACAAGAATCAGTTGATGGTGGCGGAGTAGCTTATCTTGTTAAATCTGATGAACTTGAAGGTGTAGACCTTGATGACGATGAAATCATGCCCGATGATGATCGAGGCGTTGAAGGACAGATTGAACCAAAGGGTCGCATTCGTATCCGAAGATTTACCAGCAAATTCCCTGATGAAAAAACTGGTGAAGAGTTTGATTTTGCTGTACCTGAAACATCAATGTATGGAACGAGAGCAACTGGATTTAAAGATGCCTTAGTGGATTGGTTTAGAAAAAATCAAGCTGATATTGTTGAAAGAAACGGTGGCAGAACTCAATTCCGCAAAGATAACTTCGTGATGCGTGGCGGAAGCTATCGTGACACAAGTGATGGTGCTCTATTTAACAACTTCTTTCAAGATAACTTAGATCATGGCAATACTGCTCACTCATTTCAAGGAGAAGAGAGTTTAGTTGATATCTCTGAGCAATATGAAGCCGAACTAGAGGAGATGAAAGAAACTTGGAACAATCAGTGGAAACATTGTTGGGCTGATTATGACTCCGACAGTTATTTCGATATGGATGGGTTTTACTACTCAATTAGTGGCGGATGTAATGTCACCATTCCAAAAAGCTTCCCCATGCTTGAAGAACCCGACGAACAAGACATTACAGGCGGATACCATTGGGACAAAGACAGTGGAGATAAACAATCATTAAAAGACCATTTAGACGATCACGGATTTTATGTCAGCAGCGAAGGAGCCAACGTTTATACAGACAATAACGGCGAATTAGAAATCAGTCTTTATGTTGAAGAAGATGAAAATCAACATTATGGCGATGATGGCCGACACCCAGACCAGTTTGATGAATACTGCAATGAGCTAAACAGTAATTTTGAAGAAGAATATGAAAAATTATTCGGTGTTGTCAAAGAATGGTTAATTTTAAACGGCCATGCAGAAACTCCACCTGCAAGAGAACTTGAAGATAAACTATGGGGAGTTGAAGATCATCCTCCTGAAATTCCTTTGCAAAACTTTGTGCTCATGGATCGGGATGATGATGAATTGGGAATCGTTTACATTACAGCCCAGACAAAGCTTCCTATCACAACATCTACTCGACTTGGCGACCCCAATAAATATGGTCATAGAGAACTTAAAAATCAAGTCGATGAACGTAAAATGGCTATGATGATCGATCAGATCAAAAGAGCTTTCCTTGGTAGCTTGAATGCTGATGCTCGTCATTATGATCGACAACAATGGCTACCGTTCCCAGATATGCAAAAGCCCGATAATCCCTACGTTGTGGGACACGAAGGACTACCAGAAATCAAAGTGGATGGCGATCACCAAGGAGTTATCCGCATTGAAGCTTCTTTTGTACTCAAAGATGACATGAGTCAAGAAGAAGTTGATAACACTCAAAGATACCTTTTAACTCTTGACCGCAATTGGGGTGGTCTTGTTCAGCGAGCACAGCAAATCATTCAACAGACACTGTGGGACCGTGAAGAGGAAGAAATTCAATCTGCACAGGCAGCAAATGACCAAGAGAAGCTTTCAAGGCTTCTGAGTGGTCGTCCTAAGCGTCCTCAATTGCCGCAACAAGGACCAAGGCTATTCCAAGAGCCTGATACTCGCACACCTGAACAGAAGAAGAATGACGATCTGAGAGACAGGATTCTGAAGAGAGGCAAATACGCTCCTAATCAAGGAGAATCTTCTTAACTTCTAACCAACCGGGGAAACCACCAAGGTTGCGATCATCAATATAGACTTTCGCATAAACCTTTCTTCCTCCTTCTGGCCTGAACTCATCTTCTAGACGTGTTTCGTTAACAGAGCGGAACTCTACCCCATGTTTTTTGCAAAACTCAACAGCTTCAGTCAAGTATTTCTTTTTGCCATGATCTTCACGACAAGTGTTTAAGATCAGTTTGAAGCCAGCTTCTTGAAGTTCTTTCATGACTTCAAAAGCATGTGGCATTGGTTCCCCAATTCTGGGAAAGTCATGTACAACAATGGTGCCATCAAAATCTATAGAAATAAGATTGGGTTTATCTACCACGGTATATGCCCCTCCACTGTTACGCCGTCCAGAGTTCGATCAAAAACCTCTTCTATAATTTTGGAGGAGTCATGAATCCCTGTCGTGTATCCGCCTATCCATCCAGCACCAAATCCTATGATAGTTCCCAACAGCATGGAGGTTAAAGACATCATAAATAGTGACCAGAAAGTTTTGTCCTTTTTCGACATACGATAATTTACAATTACAGGGATATCTTCGTCAAGTTGTGTATCTGACATTATTGCTCCAAACAAGTATTAAAAAGTTCCTAAGTTGTGTTGTTCCAAATAAGAGTATTGATAAATTCAACGGGGTTATTCATCAATTTGTTTGTAAATTCTTGTACATTCTTGTTTATTTCTATGTGATCCCAATACTCCTCGGACCTCATATAAAAACTTCTTGAACCACACCCATGATGATAAAACATGTCATAATAAACACCACACAACAAAGGGTGTAATTCTGTTTTGTTTGATCTTACCAACGGAAAAACCAATTTTCGTGCAAACTCATATGGGGAAATAATGACATCATTGTCGTTCCTCCCAAGTAGATCAGGGATTGGCTTTTTTATTATTGGAAAGTCCAGTTGGTTGATCGCAGACTTCTTACAAAATAAAACAGAAGCATGTAGTCTTTGCTCCAAGTTTTCAAATCTGATGGCTGTAGCTACTTCATGATTTGTCATCTTTTCTGTTAAGATGTCCAGCCAATTTTTTCTAACCGGGAAAGCATCGCTGTCTATGAATAGAAAATGGTCATAGTAATCTTGATTCTTTTTAAACAATTCCAACAATTTCCTCAACCCCGAATAGTGATCTTGATGTTTGCTGACCACTACATTTGTGATTTGAGAGAAAGTTTCAGATGGCTTCGTCAAACGAACGACATGATCGAAATCTTCCGTGGTTTTTTTGAAATAGTCTAACTGAAGATCAAGCCATTTCTTTTGTTCTGAAGAATCGTTCGAAAACAGCGTACCCACTAGGAGTCTTTTTTTGGCGGGTCTAAATTCTTTTTTTTTTCATCACCAACTACTTCTACATCACAACAAGGAACCACCTTGTAATTGCCGCATGTCCCCATATTGCTAACGGCCATTGATTCTGCGAAGAAGAAAGAATCAGGTAACTCCAGTAACCCGTCAAGGGAGACACAAAGCCAATCATGGTATGTTAATTGAACATCCCACTCATCCCCTTCTCTAACGTCTTGCTCTCGAATAAAGGCAATCCAAGGTTGTCTTTTTCTTTTCCAACACAAGAGTGGTAATTTGTCACATTCTTTCGCTTCCTTGATAGATTGTTTTAAGAATCCATCAAGGGTCTTATTCTTAGTTGAAAAAAGGTTCCCTAAATCAACTTTATCTTCGTACCCATTTTTGCATTCAAGTGAAAACAAAAAACCTTCAGGAGCACAGATATCGCCCGTGAAGGTATTTTTCGCATGAGATGGCATATGAGCCACTTGACTCCATCGGTTTCCTGACCCTATTGTTCTGGTAAACTCCTTCCCGAACCTGTTGGTAAATATCTTGCAAAGCTCACGTTCGCCACGCTTACCCTTTTGCCCACCATCAGCTTTTCGCTTCTTTTTAGATGCGGGGGTTATATCATCAAGTTCAAAGTCGTTTAAATCCATAGACTAAATTAGTTAATCGAACTTAATTCCTCCAACTAATTTCGAATAAGCATATTGAACTGGGGCTACCAAATATTCTTTTTCAGCATTGCCAAAATGCCCCATCTTATTCAAGAACTGAAATGGTATGTGATACTCCTCTGAGAAATCATGCAATTCATAGCCTGCTGCAAGGAACCCTTGAGAAAAAGAGATTTGTGGCCACACAGAGTATATTTTTTCTCGATCTTCTAGTGTCTTTCTGCCGTCGTCCTTGATGACGATGTTGTTTGCTTCTTTTAGTATTTGGTGGAGATTAACATAGTTCCACTCCAGTTCTCCGGGTGGAGGGGGAATTTTATGGGCATTTAAATAAGAGCTTATTCTCTTGGGATTATATCCTCTCCGGTTTGATTCTATAATCTTTTGTGCAGTTCTACCTAAAGTTAGTTCAATTCTATTAGTTGGTAAACAATCGTATAAACTCCATACTTTTTCTAGGGCGATGGCTGAGCAGATGCCATTAGAAATAGTCGCATGTCCTCCAATCCAAGCCATGTCTTCTGTATACAAACTACACAGATAGCCGCAGTTTGGCTTAGATTGAAAGAGATCGACTAGTGTTGTGTCAAAATTATCTTGCACAAACAAGTAATCATCTTCGATAAAGATGTAGTAATCGAACTTGTCTCTGAATATCTCATAAGCCTTAGCCCAAGACCCATAAGACTGATTTCTATTTTCACGCTCGATAACTACGTATTGGTCCTTAATTCCATTAATATATTCATCAAATTTTGGCTGGCCTTCTATTTTTGCAACAACAATTGTGATTTGATCTAAGTTGTGCTTTAATTTAGAAAGTTGGGCCAAATGGATTTTTAGATAATGTGATCTGTCTTTGTCATAAGACTCATCGCATACACGACGATCCCCGGCGAAGGCCGCTATGACATAATTGATTTTGACCATACACTAGTTAGTGTGTGGCCTTATCTAAAATTTGCTGAGTGGCCTTCAAATCAATCTTCGTAGATTCCAGAGAATCCAACAATTCTTGATATTCAAGCTCAGTGAGGCTACCTTCTAAACTTTGATTTAAAGTGTCGGTGACGATTTCACCGAGGATAGATTTAATAGTTTCGCATACCTCTTCCACGTCCGCCTGACCGACCGCTCCGTAATAAGGATGAACGGTGTGCATCCCGGTCCTTCCGATTTCTTCGTCGTCGTCGTTCTCGCTGCTGCAATTTACGGAGCCGTTTCCGTTCTCGTTTGCTGGCTTTTTTCCCACTTGCTGGCGATCCCTCCAAATATCGCTGGTGGCGTGCCCGCCGTTATTATTGCTGTGATGGTGATTGTTGTAGTTTTTTTTGGGCCTGTGAACAGTTGCTGTGGATGTGTGAAAGCCTATGGGCTTTTTAACTTCTTCTTTTTCCAAGGGTTCGTCATCCTCTCCCAACCCACAAATTAGCGTATGAGGAGCACCTTTCTCGTCACTAGCCATGACAACTCCGTCATCAATATCATCTTCGTCCTTTTCTTCGACACTCTTTTTGATGATCTTGAATTTCTGGAAGTAATCCTGTGAAACGATAGACGCTCCCTCATTAACTTCAAAGAACCAAATCTCTTCAGTTGGCATCTCATACATTTTTTGACGTTGGTTGAGATACTTTGAAATCGAAGGACATTCACGGACAGCATCTAGCCAAATATCATCTTCAGAGAAGAAGAATATCTGGCCCAAAGTATCTCGCATGTCAGCGACCCATAATGGTCGATGTTCGTTTCTCCACAACCAAAGTTGGCGTGCTCCATCATCAAACCATTCACCTACACCTACCGCCATGTGAGCATGGTAACTTAGAGACCATACTTGTTTGATTCCAGAAAGACGGCTCTTTTGACCGTCTGATAATCCGCCATTAGCTTCTAAGCTAGGCGGCAAATCATTTTGACATTGAAGAATTCTTAAAACCAATTCGGAATCGCAATTCGTAAAGGTTTCGTATTTTTCCTTT